>OJMH01001890.1_pt1 | contig 19308 bp, 18 predicted proteins | sample 1597111 | NCBI WGS metagenome assembly OJMH01 (sample SAMEA2452115, study PRJEB22498) | human gut metagenome | reverse complement strand
GATGCCGGAACAAATTGTCGAAAAACAAAGAAACTTGATGCTCCGCAATCCGCAGCCGGGTCGTGTTCGACTCCTTATACGAGGCAATATAGGTTTTGCGGTAATCGTTTTTGGCTGCCAGAAATACCAGGATGGCCGAAACAATACCTGCGCCCCACAGCATCCAGATATGGTTCCACTGAATGGAGCCGCCACTGACAAAGGGTGTCAGAATTTCACTGAAAATCATAACAGTTACACAGAACGGCAGAAGCATAGCGAGGTTCGTCAATGTGCAGGCGAAGATTGCTTTTTTCAGATCTGCGTAACCCTTGTCTGATAAAAAGAGAGCTTTTTGTAATCTGCTCATAGTTACACCGCCTTTCCGCTGATTTTCCAGCCAATCGCTTCTGTATAGTGGTTCCACATTTGTGCATAGCGTCCGTCTGCGGCCACCAGCTCGTCATGTTTTCCTTCTTCGACCAGGTGACCTTTCTCCATGACGATGATCTTATCTGCATTGCGGATCGTGGAGAGGCGGTGTGCAATGATGATAACTGTCTTACCATGCATCAGCTTTTCAAAGGCTTTCTGGATCAGATATTCATTCTCCGGGTCGCTGAACGCCGTTGCCTCATCCAGCACGATGATAGGCGAGTCTTTGATAATAGCCCGCGCAATGGCAATCCGCTGGCGCTCGCCGCCAGAGAGATGGATGCCTTTGGAGCCGACCACCGTGTGATACCCGTTGGGCAGTTTGGAGATAAATTCGTGGCATTGAGCCGCTTTCGCCGCCGCAATCACTTGTTCCTCACTGGCCGAAGGGTTGCCCATGCGGATATTATCCAAAATGCTCTGCTTGAACAGGAAAATATCCTGGAACACAAAGCTGACATGGTGCATCAGGTCATCCTCCGCCATATCTCGCACATCTACACCGCCGATGGTAATGTTGCCGGAAGATACATCCCAAAACCGGGAAATCAGATTGGCAATCGTACTCTTGCCACCGCCGGACGGGCCAACAATAGCCGTGATTTGTCCCTGCTTCGCAACGAAGGAAACATCCTCCAGCGCCTTTTCGTGTGTATCTCCCGTGTAAGAAAAGCTGACATCCTTGAAAGCAACATCATCATTGGCGGGTTTCTTGGGATGGCTCGTTTCCGGCATTTCGGGGATGTTCAGAATTTCATCCATCCGAGCTACGTTTCCATCGATCTGCATGAACGACTCGGAGATATACATGATCTTGTTCAACACGCCGGAAATTGCGGGTACAAAGAGCAGATAGAAAATGAAGGTCATGGCAAACCCAGCAAAATCATCCGACCTGGAGCCGATTAAAATTCCGACAGGTACAAGAATCAGATAAACATTATTGATGATTGTGGTGAAGGCGGGCATACAGTTCTGCCAGCCCAGGGAAAATTTCAGGACCCACTCTGTATATCCGGTAATCGCTTCTTTGAGCTTTTTGAAAGAGGATGCCGTCTGGTTAAATGCCTTCACAACCGACATTCCACGAACATACTCCACAGAAGCGTTGTTCATTTCCTCCAGGGCTTTTTGATACTTGCCCATATTCTCTTTCATCTCGCCGCTGCCAAAGCCAATAAACTCCGCAACAAACGCCAGAATGATACCGACCAGAGAGGCAAGACCGAACCGCCAGTCAACAGCCAGCAAGATGATGACCATGACGATGGGAGCCGTGACGGACGCCACAAAATCCGGGAACTGATGGGCAATAAACCCTTCCACGCTCTCGATATTCTCATCCATGATTTTACGCAGACGCCCGCTGCCGATGGTCAAATGATAGCCCAACGGAATTTTGGTGATATGGTCAGCGAACAAGACCTTCAGCTCGTACAGTGTACCGAACGCCGCCATGTGGGAACTGAAAATAGCCAGAAAATACAACAGGATATTAGCCACAATCCCGGCGAGCGCCAGCCAGCCATAATTCATGACCATTCCCATATCTAACTGGTCAAGGTTCGGAAAAACACCGATAATTGAGCGGATCATAAAATAGACCGCTATGTACGGGATGAACGAAGCAATGGCCGCCAGTGACGAAAGAACCGCAGCTAAGAATACAAGGCCCTTTCTGTCAGAAGCCAATTCCATGCATCGTGCCAAACCCGTCTTTGGTTTTGCCTGTTTCGACTTTGCGTTTGACATAGCATGAACCCTCCTTAAAAGTGAAAATGGCGAGGTTAGCAACTTCTAACCTCGCCATTCATTTTATCAATCTTTGAAATTGCCTGCTACTCCATACCTCTGTTCCGGTGTCAAAAATAGCCCAAAGATACCAGAGAGTTAGTCGTAACTATATTGTCCTTAGACAATGCCTGCCTTCTGGAAATGCTTTTTGAACACGCCTTTTGCAATCAAAGCGCCGACGATGCCTGCAACGAAGGTCACAACAGCAATGATGACTACCATTGTTCCATTCATAAAGCTATGTAGCTCCGTCAGATACTCGGCACTCACGCCGTTAGAGGTGGACATATCATCCACATAGCCGGTCATAATGACCATAGGGAGATAGGTGCCCAGCGCAAAGAATGTCATATAGACGGAATAGCCAATGGTATTCAGCCAGAAGCTCTTGTAGTGGCCGGCGCGGGCCAGCAGCTCCGCAATTACGGCACCGGCAATAAAGCCAACGGCAACCGCCCATCCTGCACCAATCAGGAACTCAATCAAGCCGATTACCACACCGCTCAAAAGGACGCTCCCGGCCTTTGGCACTTTAGCGCGCATCAGCATATAGATAATGCCTCCAGGAATTGCAGCAATGGCGCTCCCAAAGGCGAAAGTCACCACGGTAGCTGCGGAGGCAAAGATGCACACCATTACCACAGCAAAGAATAACACCGTAAAAATGCCCAGCGTGATAAAGTCCTTTGCTTTCATTTTGTCGGATGCCCCGACAGGTTTTGCTTGTTCACTCATACAGATAGCCCCTTTCTATTATTTGTATATAACTAAGATGAAGTCCTTTCAGTCACGCGAATGACACGGGAACAAATCTTCATCAGTAGTTCATTGTCATGGGAAATCACCAGGATGGCTTTCCCTCTTTTGGACAGCGCACTTAAAATTCCTGCAACGCTCTCCATGTTTTTGTAGTCCAAGCCGCTTGTGGGCTCATCAAAAATAAGTACCTCTGCATCCCGGAGTGCCGCAACGCCAATAGCGGTGCGCTGCTTCTGACCGCCAGAGAGGGACATTGGATGCCGCTCTTTATAAATTGTCAAATTCAACTCGTCCAGAATATCATCTATTCGTTTTTCATCTTTATCCTTTTGGTCGGACAATGCCAGCAGTAGTTCCTGGTAAACGCTATCGGTAAACAGTTGATAGTCCGGGTCCTGCATGACAAGATACGCTTTCCTGATACGCCGTTTACTTGGGACCTTACTATTTTTGTATAGAACTTCTCCACGGAGTTCCTTCTGCAAGCCACATAAGGTCCGGGCTAAAGTTGATTTTCCACAGCCATTTTTCCCTACCACGCCAACGATTTCTCCTGGGTAAACACGAAAATTCAGGTGCTGCGCCACGGGTTCCCCTTTCTCATATCCAATCGCAAGATCTTTAACTTCGACAGCCGGAGTATCATTTCGAGAAGGCGTTATTTCAGGAAGTTCCAATCTTGTGGGCATATAGCTTCTAAGTCCCAGCATCTTGACTTGTTCATCACTAAGTAAAGCAAAATCACTGGCGGCCCAGGATTGTTTCAGTTTACCATGTTCCATGAGGACAATGCGGTCTGCAATCCCATTCAAGAAGTAAAGGCGGTGTTCGGATACAATAATCGTTTTTCCCTGTGCCTTAATCAGCAAAAGCAGCCGCCGTAGTTCTTGAATGGCCTCCGGGTCCAAGTTTGAGGAAGGCTCGTCCAAGACAAAAATATCAGGATTTAATGCGTAAACACTGGCAAAGGCTATGGTCTGCTTTTGCCCGCCAGACAGATCAAATAAATTACGACCCTTCAACTTTTCGATATGCAATTCCCGAAGAGTTTGCTGATAGCGATCCAGCATCATCTGATAAGGCATCCCCTTATTTTCCATGCCAAACACAATCTCACTGTCTGTATCCAGACTAAAGAATTGGCTTCGAGGATTTTGGAAAACAGAGCCTATCTTGTCCGACAAATCATGCGGTTGGATTGTGCGGGTATCAACGCCATCAATGGAAACAGTTCCTGACATTTCGCCTTCATAAAAATGTGGGATAAGCGTATTTATTAGCCTTGTCACACAGGTTTTTCCACAGCCAGACTCTCCTGTTAGGACAACACATTCACCTTTCTTGATATGTAGAACTAATTCTTGTAGGTTCTCTTGTTCAGCACCGGAATATTGGAAGGACACATGGTTAATATCAATCATACTTACACCCTCCCATATATCTGGTATTTGCAGAAAAATAACGCAATAAAGGCAGCAGCAAAAATAGACAACACTACCCAATCTTTGGCATGAAATTTTAGCTGGATAAATGATGTCCGCTGCGCTGGATTGTCAATCCCTCTCGTCACCGCAGATGCGGACAATTCCTCTGCAATCGAAGCAGATCGCATCACAATGGGAATAGCGATTGCTTCCAGAATAAGCAGCGGGCGTGTTAATACATTTCTCAATGAGAGTGCAATACCTCTTAATTTCATCGCATCATAAATATTGTGAATTTCTTCGCTGAATGTTGGAAAAAAGCGCAACACCATCGCAAATGTTATGGTAATGCTCCGCGGAATTTTCAGTGAATACATGGCCGCGATTAACTCGCTAACTTTTGTAGTTGCAATAAAAGTAGATGCGAAAAGCACCACAGGTATCATTACACGGATGAATAGCGTGAAAATCGACAAGATCGTTTCGATAGCCTGAGGAAGATAAACACATAACTGTTGTATAGCCGCAATCACCAAATAAAAGATTATGTACTTTAATACAATTTTTTTCTGTCCCATCAGGCACGAAAGAACACAAATAAAGGCAAAACACACACTGCCAAGAATGAAATCCTTCAAGCCAAACACCATAAAGTTGATAAGGATGAATAACAGCAACTTTATTCGTGTGTCTATAACAAGCACAAATCACCACCTCCTAAAAATGGGTTGATGTAGTTAGATATAGCTAACTACATCAACCCATTATACATAGTCCCTCAATTTTTTTCTGCTCCATTCTTTTAGAATGGCAGATAAAATAGCCCGTTCTTCCTATCTATTTTTTCGGTAGTCTTTTGGCAGCACTCCATATACAGATTGAAATGCTTTGGCAAATTTACTCGCATTACTGTACCCCAGTTCCAGAGCTATGTCTCCAATTTTCATTTTGTGTTCTGAAAGCCATTGAGCTGCCAAGTTCATTTTGTATTTTTTGAGATACGCATAGGGCGTGTCTCCATAGATATGAGAAAACACCAAATGAAAAACAGAGAGGTTTAAGTGTGCCTCCTTTGCCAACTGCTCCAAGGACACTTTCTCATCCAAATGGGAAATAAGATATTCTCGTATCGCTTTTGTGGTCTGTATCTGTTTCTTATCAAAATACTTCAAATCGCACCCGTTAATCTGTGTCAACTGATCCATGTGGTATAGTAATTCGATGGCTTTGATTTTGAAATAGCCGATTGGCTCTGTATCGACAGCAGTATACAATTCTGAAAATAAGTGTTGTAGTTGTGGTGGAGTATCGCTAACATACCACCTTGTTTCAAGCCCCAGCGTTGTTCCTATCTTGTCAAGATCAATGGGAATTGTCTGCATCATCCGGCGCGTTGCATCCGATAATACCTGCCGGTCTATGACGAGACTTACTCCGTAATATTTCCGCAAAGGAAAGGAGAAGGAAACTGGTAAATGCTCCGTTGCTGCAACACTAAAATAGCCCTCTGGCAAATATGAGACAGTGTGATTGGCAAATTCACATTCATAGCGTCCAGTTTGACAATGCGTAATCTGGATAATATCTGGATTGAACTTTTGAGCTTTCATAGCCCCATCCGTTTCAAAGTCGAGAAAGCAAAGCTGTATACCCTCAAACAAGTTATAGTTTTTCACGATACCACGGCCATTGCAGCCATAATCAACGACCACACAATCACGAGTCTGCTCCATTATTTTGGCTTGTGAACCATACCATTCCTGTCTGAAATTTTTACCATTCATAGTAAACCTCCTCGCATTGTAGTTAGTTGCCGCTTACTATAATATATCATACTCAGACCAAAAACACAATAAAATAGCCCGCCAGCCATATGTTTACCTTACGCTAATTAAGGTAAAAGCACAACGGATATAAGTCAGCTCATGTTCGTATTCAAGGCATATATAGACTTAAAATGCTTATCCTAACAAGGGTCCTCAAACAATTAAAAGTAGGCCAGCGAATGAAAATGCTACTTTTCACTCGCTGGCCATTTTCATCGGAATTGTGTGCTAAGGAAAGGGGACCGTCCCGTTTACCATGATTGCTTAGCCAACTTTCTTAGCCCTTTGCGGATGCTGTCCCGCACCCGGCCAGGGTCTACACCTTCCGCCTGGGCGATCTCCTTTGGAGTCATCCCCAGATAGAAGTGGGCATAAATCCGCTTGGCCTGCTTATCCGGCAGAGCCATCACCGCAGCGTAGAGCTGTTCCCGCAGCTGCTTATCCTCCAGGATTTCCTCTGGCGTTGGCGGCTGAACCATCACTACTTTTTCAATGCCGTTATTGCAATCCAAGGAGTATTGTGCTTTGTGGCGATACATCCGGCGCGTATATGCAGCTTCCGCCCGGTTAGATGCCTGGATAACGGCCATCACTTCTTCGGTGACTTCTACAAGGGTATCGGTTTTATAGACATCGGGATATAATTCCCGCAGGTTGATATATTCCATTATGTACCTCCATTTCGATTGTGGGTGAACGAGTGACCGAAATGGAGTGGGCGGTGAACGGCAGTGACACGTTCCGGGGCAATTCCCTAAAAAACGACAAACAAAAACGCCAGCATCCCATATAAGGAAACTGGCGCGACGAAATAGGCTATTATTATACTGATAAACCTGCCATGATAATGCCGATACATGAGCGTAGTGTTTCTGGGTAAAGCCTAGGCTTTTTTTGACCGCATCAAGTTTGGTGAATTACATCGCTGGTTTGTATCGTGCATGGCGGCATCCTCCTGTTGCCGCCGTAGCAATTACATATATCTGCACAAAAAATGGCGGCCTTGATTTCTCAAAACCGCCGTATAACAATGGATTTGTGCATGAGTAGTGATCTGCCCACAGCGGTTTTTTTCTTTTCTGCCGCTGGGCAGATGGAAGTTACTTATGATGTTTGCTATTAAATCAATATGCGTTCTAGTCGAGCGCCTAATCTGCTCAATATCTCGTTCGTGATGCTCTCTGTCTGTTCTGCCAAATCGTAGGCCGTGATCTCCAAGTCACCTGATTTTCCAATGAGAACAGCAATATCGCCTTGCTTGACCTTTTTAATATCTGTCACATCTACCAGCATCTGATCCATGCAGATGTTTCCAATAATAGGAGCAAATTGTCCGTTGATGAGTACACGCCCATGACCGTTTGAAAGGCTCCGGGGAATACCGTCTGCGTATCCAATGGAAAGCACTGCAATTTGTCGATTTTCTTTGGCCACATACCGCAGCCCATATCCAGCTCCTTCCCCTTTATACAAATCCCTGACGGAACTGACCCTTGCTTTTACAGACAACACTGGAAAAAGCGGGATAGAACAGTTTTCTTCATCCTGCCTGCTACTTAACATCCCATACAAGGCAATCCCTATTCTTGCATAGTTACTGGGGAACTCTGGATAATGGATGAGTCCATAACTAGCCGATAGATGGATGTTCGGACAGGAAATTCCGCGTTCACTTAATTTTTCCAGTAAAGTATAGAAAGCGTCGGATTGCTGATAGGTAAATTCTCGGTCGGCAGCCGTCATACTGTCTGATACACACAAGTGTGTATAAATACCGTCAACCAGCAGATTGTCCATCTGAAATATCCGGCTGATTTCCTCAATATGATCGGAACGTATGCCTAAACGGTGCATCCCCGTGTCAATTTTCAGATGTACCTGGACTTTCTTCCTGCAGGCATTCAGACTTTGGGCATATGGATAGTCAACTACTGTCTGCGTCAACCGGTATTTCCAAAGCAACGGAAAAGAGTCAGGGTGTGTATATCCCAAAATTAGAATTTTTCCGGTGATTCCATTTTTACGCAGTTCAACTCCTTCTGTAACGGAAGCCACACAAAAAGCCCGAATCCCTTTCTCCTGCAACGCTTTGGCAATTAGAACAGCCCCGTGCCCATAAGCATTCGCTTTCACTGCTGGCATTAACTGACAGCCGGGAGGAAGAAGCTGACTTAAAGCGTCCACGTTCTGGTAAAGCTGTTGTTTGCTGAGTTCAATCCATGCGCGTGCTTGTGGGCTGGAATCCCTTCTTTTCTCCGCAGGAAGCAGCCTTACTAATACTACCGCTGACAAAACAGATAGCATACAAACGGCAAGATAGTGGATCAGGCTGTTATCCACCAGTATTGTTTCAAGGTGAATAACTTTCGCAAATCCCCGCACTGCAACGATCCAGAACGGATGAAAAAGATAAATCCACATTGACATAGTACGAAGCGTTTTTGCGGAAGGCTTGTCCCATGCCAAGGCCAACTGAAACAGGAAAAACATAGAAGGAATCAGCAAAAAGTACATACTGTCATGGCGCTGAATCCCCAATTTATGCAGAAAGAGTCCCTCCAAAACCATCAAAAAAAGAGAACCGCTGGCACCGAGAATCAAAAGGACCTTTTTCTCCCTCCAATGAATCACTTTTAGTTTGGCTCCCATTACAAGAAAAATGGGAACATAAAACAGCCCATTCCGAGTATAGGAAAAAACATGGAATACAGCATCATAAAAGGACGCTATGGGGGAATTGGCAATGAAGCCGTAATGACTATCCCCAAATAAGCCAATCAGGTACAAGAGCAGGCAGCTTCCAGCCAATATGCGAAAAGGCAGCCGGGACCCCGCCCAGCAAACCAGCGGTACTCCTAATAAAACAGCCGGAAGATACCAAAGATGATAAAAAGTACCGTCAAATAAGACCTTGCGGATCAGCTCCCCAATACCTGCTCCTTGAAAATGGCCAGCGTAAACATTAACGGGCAGATAAAGAAGGATGGCAATCCCATACAGCAAAACAGTTTTTTTCAAAAAGCGGAGAAGCGGCCTGCGGTCCATAGATTTTTCAAAAAGATATTGGGGGAGTAAAAAGTAGCCCGTTACCATTAGGAAAAATGGAACTGCTGTCCTTGCAAGCACCCTTGTCAAGAGAAAATCCGCGTTGGCGCTGAAGGAAGATAGTGGGGAAGTATGGATAGCGACAACAAAAAAGGCCGCAATGAACTTGAATCTGTCCAGTCCGCCGAATCTTTGCTTTTGTTCCATGACTATCCCCTCCATTCCGTGATGATATAACCATCCACGTTGTTACCGGAAACGGAAAGAGAACCACCCTCTGTGACTTCAAGAGAAACGTTTTCTGTATCTGCTTTCAGATAGAATATTTGGATTTCCTGAGAATCCTTGTAAAATGTATAGGGCTGATCTTGAGAAAATCGTTTCAAAAAGTCTATGTATTCTTCCAGACAAAAATGGTGTTCCCTCATAATCTCTGCATGAGGTGTTCCCACATAACGAAAATGCCACGGTTCATGTGCAATTCCGGTTATATGTTCTTTCTCTCTTGGATAGCGTTCAATAAATCCGTAAGGTACGGATTTTTCACGGAACTGCTGGCAGACGCCGGTGTAGGGAAAGTCTGGGCGGATAAAATCTATTGATTCCTTCTTCAAGCCTAAATCAATAGCAAGCCCCGTTTGATGCTCACTTTTCCCTGGAAGGGCTACAAATTGTTGCGTAAAGGTACGGCCATTATCTTTCAGGGATTGTTTGAAAATATCCTGTTGTTCTTTCAAAGAACGCCAGCCACTGACCGGAACAATCTGCTGCCATCCGTTGATTTTTTCCATAACCTGCGAAAGATGAGTTACCGTATTCTGTTCGAGCAAAATGTCAGCATTGCCAGATGCAGCAGGCACTAAATTCGGTTTTGCAAAGTTTTCAAAATAGGGATGCACTGCGTTGACTAAAATCAATTCTCCTTTATAAATATCTGCCTGGGTCAAACTTATGGCTCTCATTCTCTCACCGCCTGTTCGATCAGCGCAGACACGATCTGCTCAAAGGTAAAACCCGCTGCTTTCATCATATTCGGATAGCGGCTATGAGTGGTAAATCCGGGAATGGTATTGACTTCGTTAAACACAATTTCACCGGAAGGAGTCAGGAACAGATCGACCCTCGCAAATCCCTGGCAGTCCAGCGTCCGGTAAATGGTTTTGGCGGTTTGCTTAATTTGTTCCGCGATATTCTGCGGTATTCTTGCCGGAACATGGATTGCAGAGGTCTTTAAGGTGTATTTTTCTGTAAAGTTAAAGAATCCGCCGGACAGTTCAATTTCATCCACTTCACCTACGGTTAAATCCTCATCGCCTAATATGGCGCAGCCCACTTCAAAACCAGAAATACATTCTTCTACGATTACCCGTTTGTCATATTCAAAGGCCAGTTCTAAGGCAGCTGGAAACTCACTAGAAGAAGGAACCTTTGTAATTCCAAAAGAAGAACCCGCCTTTACAGGTTTTACAAATAGCGGATACCCAATTTTTTCGGCTTGCTGCAAAGCTGTCGCAACCGATGCGCTTTTCCCCAGTACAAAGGAAGCAGGAACGGAAATTCCAGCGGTATGTGCCAACTTGTGCGCCCGATCTTTATCCATACACAAGGCCGAGGACAAGACGCCACATCCCACAACGGGAATCCCCGCTATTTCAAAAAGCCCCTGAATCGTTCCATCTTCGCCGTTTCTGCCGTGTAGCACCGGAAAGGCCGCATCTATATGCAGTTTCTTCACTTTGCCGTTTTCCAAAAGCAAAAGATTATGCGAAGTGCGGTTCGGTGATACCACAACCGGCGTACAATCCTTCCCGCCACACCATGTATCCGAAACAATTTTTTCAATATCTCCCTCATACAGAAACCAATCGCCAGATTGAGAAATGCCGATCAGAACAGGGGTATATACTTCAGTATCCATATGGCTGATTACCGCATATGCGGATTGCAGCGATACGCTGTACTCCGGGGAACAACCGCCGAAAATAACGGCAATTTTCTTCCGATATTCTGGGCAGCGCCGCAAAAGTTCTTTATCAATTCTGTCTTTCAAGTATGGCGGTGTTTCAACGCGCTCCGCAATTTCTTTCAAAGTGCTGCTTACTTCGTTATCAAATTGATTCATCTTTTATCCTCCTATTCATAAGTGTTTTGACCAGCCTCTCCAATTTGGCTGTAGACATTGATGGCATCCAAAATGTGAAACTGCTCTGTTTGATGTGTCCCGTTGGCTTTTGCAGTTACCAGGATGTATTCCTTTCCATTGACCTGGGCCAAGCTCGCTAGGCATAGCCCCGCTTCTTCGGTATAGCCTGTTTTCCCTCCCAATATCTCGCCACCGGTTACTTCCGTGCTGTCCATATACTTGAACATCGTACTGTGAAAGGTAAAACCCTCTGGGTGCTGTTCTGAAGGAAGGGTGCTATATCTGCTGCTTGTAAAAACATCTCGAAAATACTCATTCTTCAAGGCGTATTGCAAAAGAATGGAAATATCCTCTACTGTGGAATAGTGTTCCGGATCATGCAGCCCCGTCGAATTGGTGAAGTGTGTATTTTTCATCCCCAATTCCTGCGCTTTATCGTTCATCAACGAAACAAATTCTTCTTCAGAACCTGAAATACGGTCGGCAAATGCAAGACAGCACTCCGCGCCGGAGGGAATCAAAACTCCATACAGTAAGTCTTTCAACCGAACTTCTTCTCCTGGTTGAAAACCGGCCATCGAAGCGTTTTGTGCGTAAAGCGGCGGGAAAATTTCATCGGGAAGCTGAACGATTTCCTCTAAATCCTCCGTATTTTCAATCGCCAAAATCGCAGTCATAATCTTGGTAAGGGAAGCAGGATAAATTCTATCGGTGCTGTTCTTTTCTTTCAGAACAGTACCGGAATCCAAGTCCACCAAAATTGCATATGGACTGTAAAGATTCTCCAAATCAATCTCTGCCATTTGAGGAACAATGGACGTATCTGGTTGGACCGTTTCGGGAATGGAAGAGAAGTTATCTCCCACCCCGTCCATCTGCTCCGTTGTTAATTCTCCCGAAAACCAAGGAGTCAGTACCCTACTGCCAATAAGGAACAGCGAAAAAATGGCAAATACAGTAATGAATAGTTAATCCATCGAGTGGTTACTCCCCATTTTTCACTCGCTTCTTTCAACGTCATATAGTCCATACAAGTACCTCCATGTTTTTATTATAGTTCTTCTGCTCGAAGAATACAAGCATATACTCATGAACGGAATCCAAAAATCAGCATAATCATTCCTGCAAACCGGAACAACAAGGCTATTCCTTGTCTGAAATCGGCAGGATACAATATTATTGAGGTGAATGATTATGCCGATTGACGAATTGAAGGAATTGGGTCTGAAGCTGAAAGCTACCCGGAAAGAAAAAGGCTTGACACAACAAGAACTCTCGGACATCAGCCATGTTTCCACAAAGCAGATCGCAAATATTGAGAGAGGGAAAATGAACCCGTCTTATCTGATTTTGAAAGCTCTGGCAAAGGTTGTTTCGCTTTCTTTGGATTCTTTGCTTGCCCCTGAAATTTCCCCAGATGATGAAGGCGCAAACAAGATGAAAATTCTCTACATGAATTGTCCGCCGGAGATGCGAGAAACGCTTTTGCACCAGACACAAGGATTGTCAGAGGAACTGACGGAGCTTTCCAGGAAATTTGAAAAAGAGTAGGCCAGCGAGCGAAAATGCTACTTTTCCCCGCTGGCTGTTTTCATTTCTCGAAGAAAGCGGCAAGCGATGCCTGTGGCTATCCAGATAGCCCCACGCGCTTGTTGAGGGAAGTCCCCCAAGCCCCCTTGGAACACAGATTTTCAATCTGTGGCTGCGCGTTCTTGTGAACGCTTTTGACTGCGACCAGCTCACCGCTGGCCGTGGTCTTTTTCTTTCTGTTGCGGCTCGGTCTGCTCCATCGCCAGGACCCGATCCACGTTATTCTTGACCGTCAGCAGCTCCCGCATGGTGGCGCGGGCCTGCCGGTACTCACCGTAAGCCTTTTTCTTGTCCGCCAGTAGCTGGGCGTACTCGGTCTGAAGCTCCTTGATGGTGGGCAGCTTCTTCACATTCAGCTCGTTGAAGGCTTCCTTGGCGGCCTGGTGCAGCAAGATTTCCTCCTCATGCTCCTGCCGGAATTTCTTTGAATACCCGGCCTTGCGGTAGGCCACATAGGTCTCGCGGGTCTTGGCGTAGTTGACGATGTGGGTGCGCAGCACGGCAATCTCGGCCATGCGCTTCTCAGCGGCCTTGATCTGATCGGACAGCGCATTATAGCGGGCCGTCGCCTCTGCTGTTTTGGTTTCCAAATCGGCATAATCCAGCAGCCCATGTTCGGACAGGTAGTTGAGGGTCTGTGCCATCTGCTTGAGGTTGAACACCTTGGCCCAGCGGGCGTACCCGGCACCTTTTCCGGCCTGGAGTTTTGCCTGGATGTCCACCAGCAGATTGACCTTCGGCGGAGCGGCCTGCGGGACGGCTTGCTTGCGGGGCGTATGTTCTTTCTGGCCGGAGAGGACCGCCAACAGATCGTCCAGCGTGTAGCCGTCCCCCAGCCGGTCAAAGCGGACATTGTTGCCCCAGCCCTCCGCGCCGATGGAGATGTTTTTTCCGCGCCGGTGAACGGTGAAGCCGTCCTGTTCCAACAGGCGCAGCAGCTCCTCCAGGCTGGCCGGTTTCTGCGCCAGTGCCCGGTCAATGGCCTGACGCAGCTGCTCCTTGTGGGAGGGCTTCGCCGCGTCACCCAGCCACTTGTTGTAGCTCTGGCCGCGCCGCTTGGGAGCCTCCACAATGGAGTAACCGTTTTCGATGCAGATGGTATCGCTCAGACGGTGGACAGCGCGGGTGCTGCCCCAAAAGTTGCGGAACTTGCGGTCACACTCCAGCGTGGTGGAGTTCCATATAATATGGTTGTGGACGTGAGCCTTGTCGATGTGGGTGCAGACGATGAAAGCGTGCTTGCCCTTGGTGAAGCGCCGGGCCAGCTCCACGCCCAGGCGGTTTGCTTCCTCCGGCGTGATCTCGCCCGGCACAAAGGACTGCCGCAGGTGGTAGGCAATCACATTGTCCGCACCGCGCACCCGGCCGGTGCGGGCGGCGTAGGTCTGCTTGTCCAGCAGGAACTGCGCATCGGCCACGCGGCTGTCACACTGGTAGCTGGTGATGAGCCTACCGTGGTCGGTCTTTTCTGGATTTTTTACATAGTCGATGATGTCGCTGATCGCCTTGCCGACCGTGCGGCCCTTGCCGGCGTGCAGCGGTATAATGCGGGTGGTGGCCATGTGGGGTCCGCCTCCTTTCCAAAAAATAAGCGGCCTGCTCATCACAGACCGCATCGGTTTACTCTATATCAGTTTCCTCGTCCATATAAAAATCGAAATCTTCTTCAAAGTCATCTTCCAATTCATCCAGTTCTATCCTGGGCGGGAACCGAATTTCATATTGTTCCGTCGCCAGGGTTCGCACGGCATCCCGCTTGTCCTTCATCCGTTTCTTCAGCCACGAAAGTTGTTCTTTGGATAATCGCCAGGGAAGGTTGACAAGCCGGGTAAGCGTCATTTCTTCTGCCTGCTTTTCTGGCGGGAGAGCGGCGCAGGTTTTACAAATGTGCGCGGCGTGTCCCTTGCCAGAAAACTTTTCGTTTGCCTTATACTCGCCACAGACCTTGCAGTAGTGTCCACGCTTTTTCATACCGTGCCCTCGCAACGAGCGAACAGCTGACGGACCGCAGCCATGACCGTATCCCAGCCAAGGTCGGACGCATAGGAGAACTTTTTCTGATAGGCCGCCCACAGGTCCTGCATGACCGGGCTGGCCTCCACTTCATCAAAGACTTCGGCGGCCTCGGCCAGATGGCGCTCGGTGCCGCGCTTGTGGGCTGTCGCCAGCAGCGCGTCATGGAGAACGTGCGGGTCCAGAGTGCTGCCATAGAGTTGTTGCAGGATGGCGATGTCGTAAAAATCTCTCATGCGGGTGTTGGTCGTGGTCCGGGTGATGATGGTTTCCAGCTTTTCAGCCAGCACGGTCTCCAGGTTATAGGCCCAAACGTCAATGGAGCGGTCCTCCAGCATGAGCTTGAAGCTGTACCGCACCTCTTTAGGGGTGATGGCGTCGCCGGTGGAGATGTCGATTTTCAGCGGGGTGCGTACCCCGTCAAAAAGCGTTGTCATCGTCACCCGGATGCCTGGATATTCCGCTTCATCCATGATCTCCGAAATGCTTTTCACCTGGAAGGTAACGCCATCGTCAATGGGAACCGCGATGATCTCGGCCATCATGTTCTCCACATCCTCCACGCTGACGTTGGCCCCCTTGACTGTTGCGTCCAGGTCCATCGTGGAGCGGGCGTCCAGGCCGACCATCGCGGCCACCAGCATCCCGCCCTTGAGGATAAATTTGTCCCGGTAGGACGAGAGAGAAATGCGTTCCAGAAACCGCTCCATCATATAGTTGCGCATCAAAATCTGCGCGTCCGCAGCGTTTTTCTTTGACAGGTTGCGGATCAAATCTTTCAGCTGCCTGGCTGTCTTTATCATAACAGTACCTCCAAATACTGGCGTAAAATCTTCTCGACCCGGAACAGTTTAGCATAGCGCACCAGCGTCCGCAGGTCCTTGCCTTTCCGGCGGGCATACGCTTTCAAAGCGTCCTGAAATGTCTGCATCTCGATGTGGCTCCGGCTGCGCAGCACATCGCAGATCGTCCGTTCCATATCATAGACCGGCACATCGTGGCCGAAGGGGGTCTGTGCGGTTGACAGGCCGACCTCATACAGCTCCGCCTTGATGGTAAAGACCTGAACGCCCTCACTTTTAAGCCGGGTGGGGTTGTAGCCCGTCTTGACCGTAATGGAATAGGCCAGCGGCTCCCGGTCGGTCAGGTCGTGGAAAAACAGCGCCGTTTCATGGGAAAAAACTGCCTGCGGACAGCGAAGATGCAGCAGATACATGGCGTCCACCCAGGCGTCTTTGGAAAGATAAATCCCATGCGCCGCCTGTTCCAGTCCACGAGACTGCACGAATTGATAAAAAACAGTTTTTGAGATCCCGGCCGCGAGGGCCTGCCCGGTGCGCAGCATCCCGTCCTGGCGTTCCATCAGCTGGTCTAACTGTTGAAATTGGCTCATGTTCTTCACCTTCCTTTCATGCTAATATTATACGCGAAATTAGCACGAAAGTAAAGTTAAAAATTGCCGGGACTTCACTCCCGGCAATTCTTCATTTCCTTTTCAGCCGTACACCGCATCCTGGATCGCAAACCGCAGGTCCTGCACCTTGCTCACCAGCCAGGCGGCAGCCATCGGAAGACCCACCGGGCTGACCAGGAAAGCGATCACCAACAGGATCACGCCGTTTTGCGGCGAGTAGGTCACAAGCACCGCGATCCCCAGCAGCGCCACCACCGTGGAGGCCAGGCCGAAGATGAAGCTGGACACATACAGCAGGCCGAAGCATACCCATGTGAACAGGGCCAGCGCCAGCACCAATGGCGCGGCAAGGATTTTCAGCCCCAGTTTCAAGATAAACCATACCGCTTTCATTTCAGCGCCCCCTTCCGCCAGTCCAGGTAGGGCTGGCACAGCTTCTCCACGGCTTTTTCATCGGCCTCTGTAACCTCCCGGCGGCCTTTCGTCCGGCGGAGCAATTCAAAGTCCTGGTAATCCGTGAGCAGCAGGTCAAACAGTTCCTCCGGGGTCTGGCAGAGGATGCCGTCCACGCAGTAGCGGGAATCCTTGTTCCAGGTCAATCGGACATAGCCGCGTTTGCACGGAAGGACTTCTTCCTCCGGGTCACGCAGCAGATACTCTTGAAACAACTCCAAGATATTTTCAAATGTCAACATCAGCCTTCACCTCCGTTTCTGATGATATTATCGCTTGTGGTTTGTAAAAGTGCAACGATACGGGCAAAGAAAAAAAGAGGGAGGCCCGGCGCAGCCGCAGGCACACGCCGGACCTCCCTCAAAGCTGGGGCGTATGCCCCTGTCACGACAGCTTTGCCAGCTGGGTCAATATCCGATGCACCCCATCCCACAAAGCCTCCTGCCTCCGGGATATATCCTCCAGGTCAGCGTCATAAATGCGCCCTGTTTCATGCACGCGGCGGGCCAGCTGGTTCAGGTTGTTGCTGGAATAGCGCATCAGAGACACCATCTCCTTCAGCTCCGGCAGTTCCAGACGCACCACATAGCCGTCCAGGGCCATCTTGCGCAGATAGGCTTCCCGGTTCTTTGTCCCCAGCTGGGCCATCTTCTGCTCGATCAGCGCCAGTTCCTCCGGCGAGACCCGGAAGTTCAGCTGCACCTCCCGTTTGCGCTTGGGGGCGCTCACCGCTCCGGCTCCTTTTTCTTACGAACGGGCGCTTTCTTTTCAGCGGAACGCGGCTCCTGCTTCAGTTGGCGGCGGACCGAAGGGCGGCGCTGGCGCAGCTCTTTGGAACGGTCCTCGCTGGCCAGGATGGTGACATAGATGCCGGGCAGGTCCTTCATGCCGGTGATTGCCAGACTGCGGAACGGCAGCAGCGCCATCAGCTGGTCGTGGGCCTGGGTGCCGGCGCGGGCCAGAAAGTCCGGCGAAACGCGGGCCATGTAGTGGGTGCCGTGGGGGCTGTTGGGCGTATCCGGCGCACGAAGCTCCTGCAAAAGCCGGGCGGCCTCGGCGTGAATCTCCTCCGGCGTCAGCAGCTCATAAATCAAAAATCCGTGCTTTTCCAGCAGTTCCTGCAGATAATCCTGCCGCGCCTGGCTCAAGAACAGATCGACCAGGCCGGGGTGGCCGTCCACCACGAAGTCCAGGTTGCGCTCACCGCCAAAACCGTCCGGGTTGGGCGGGATGTCCACCGTCCTGGCCCACGCCTTGTTGGCCGGGCTGAAACGCTCATCCCACTCTTTCTGCTGCACGGTGTTTGCCAGCACATAGAGGGTGCGGGTGTAGCCGAACTGCTCGATCACCTGGGGCACCGCGTCTTTGTCCAGCCGGTTGTCCCGGTAATGTTCCGAAATGGACGCCTCAATGGCCTCCTTGCAGGCGATGTTGGCGCGGCGGGACGCCCGGTACAAATCCAGGTCGCCCTGTTCGCGGGCATAGGCGGCGTCGTGCCGGTAGAGCGGCAGTTCCCGCTGGGCGTCCAGCGCCGCCTCGGCCCGCTGCTCGATGCTGTCCCGCACCACATCCATGTAGGAAGTCTCCCGGTCAGAAAACTCCTTGTAGACATCGGCCAGCGGGGACGACGACGCCAGCAGCGCGGCGGCCCGGCTTTGGGGCAGGTCCAACTCCTCCATTGCCACCAGAATGTCCTCCCGGACCGTGTACTCATAGGTATGCTTTAGGATTTCCTCCGGGGGCTGGCTTTTCAGCCAGTCCCGGAACTTGTCCTGTTCGGCGGCCATCTTCTCATAGAGGGCCGTGTTTTTGTCGGTATTCATGTTATCGCACCTCCTGTTCGTGGTGTTTGGGTTTCTTTTCGGGATTGCGCGGCGGCACCGGGCGTTTCAGCCCTTCCAGCACCGAGGGGCGGCTGCTCTTGGCAAGCACCGCCTCCGGCGCAGGGCGGCCCCGGCCGTCCATGTTCAGCAGTACATCCAGCTCGGCCAGCCGGGCGGATTTGTCCCGCAGCTCCTGCTCCTGTGGGAAGGGCTTGCCCACCTCTGCCTTGGCGGCGGCCTGCTGCTGGTAGAGATTGTCCAGCTGGTTCTTCACCGCTTCCAGCCGCTGGGGCATCTGACTGAGCGCATTGTCGATACGGGTTAGATTTCCACGGGGGTCTGTGCCCAGCGTCGCCCGGTGGGTCATCTGGCCTTTCAGCAGGAGCATATACTCCTGCCGGAAAGCGTCAAACGACACCGACATGGTGAAGCCCCGGTAACTGCCCACCGGCACCGGGTCGGCCCCTTTGACCTCCTTGCAGGCGTCCAGCAGCGCCGCACCGGCGTTCTCCTTGTCGGTGAGGGTGTCGCCACGGACTTCCATCCCGGCAAAGCCGTCCTCCGGGTGAGGATGAGCGGCCAGGGTCGCCATATCCGCTTCCAGCCCGGC
>OJMH01001887.1_pt1 | contig 19353 bp, 14 predicted proteins | sample 1597111 | NCBI WGS metagenome assembly OJMH01 (sample SAMEA2452115, study PRJEB22498) | human gut metagenome | reverse complement strand
AAGCTAAAAATATTATATTAAAAACGAAAGAATTGTTTTATCATTTTTCTACAAAAGAAGTGAATAAAGAAGAATATATAATAAAAAAAGAATTTAATACTTTTTCATTCTATAATAAAGAAGAAAATAAGGCATATTTTGTAAAAATAAATTTAAAAGATTTAGAAACAATAAAAGAAATATTCGAAAATGAAGAAATAAAAAAATATGGTTACAAAACATCAGAAGACTATATTATATTAAAACAAAGTGGAATTTTGCCAAAAAGTATAATATATGATGCAGAAATAGCAATATATGACTTAGACCCATCAAACATGAAATACAAAATACAAGATGTAGCATTCCAATATTTAGATTTTAATATGGACGAATATTTAAATACATTAGGAATAAAAAAACAAGAACAAATAAATTTATTCGAACAAACTTCAGAGAATGATGAATACGAAAAAAATATTAATACTTTATACTGCTATTTAATACAAAAGTTATATGAAAAAACTGCTGAAGAATTAGAAGAACTAGATGAAGTAGAACTATTTAATAATATAGAAATGCCATTGGTAGAAGTGCTTTCAGAAATGCAATATGAAGGAATACAAATAGATAAAGAAGAATTAGAAGAATTTGGACAGAATCTTAAACAAAAAATAGAGGAGATTACAAAAGAAATATATAATTTAAGTGGAACAGAATTTAATATAAATTCTCCAAAGCAATTAGGAGAAATATTATTCGAAAAATTAGAATTACCAGTAATAAAGAAAACAAAAACAGGTTATTCAACAGATGTAGACGTTTTGGAAAAATTAAAAAAAGAACATCCAATAGTAGAAAAAATATTAGAATATAGGAGTTTGGCAAAATTAAATTCAACTTATGTTGAAGGTTTAAAACCATATATAAATAAAGAAACAGGAAGAATACACTCTTATTTCCACCAAACAATAACAGCAACAGGAAGAATAAGCTCAACAGAACCAAATTTACAAAATATACCAACAAGATTTGAATTAGGAAAACAAGTAAGAAAGATATTCAAACCAGAGCAAGGAAAAGTATATATTGATGCAGACTATTCACAAATTGAATTAAGAGTATTAGCACATATGTCAGAAGACACACATATGGTTCAAGCCTTTAAAGAAGGGCAAGACATACACAAACAAGCAGCATCAAAAGTATTTAAAACACCAATGGAAGAAGTAACAAAAGAACAAAGAAGTAATGCAAAAGCAGTAAACTTTGGAATAGTATACGGAATAAGTGACTTTGGATTAGGGGAACAATTAGGAATATCAAGAAAAATTGCAAAAAAATATATAGAAGAATATTTGCAAGAATATGCTGGAATAAAAAACTTTATGGATGAGATGAAAGAAAAGGCAAAGGAAACAGGATATGTAGAGACATTATTTAATAGAAGAAGGTATATTCCTGAATTAAAATCAAATAATTATATGGTAAGACAATTTGGCGAAAGAGCGGCAATGAATACTCCTATACAAGGAACAGCTGCTGATATTATGAAAATTGCAATGATAAATGTCTATAAAAAGTTGATAGAAGAAAAATTAGATGCTAAAATAGTTTTACAAGTTCATGATGAAATGATGATAGAAACATCATTAGAAGAGGCAGATAGAGTAAAAGAAATTGTAAAAAATGAAATGGAAAGTGCAATTGAGCTTAAAGTTCCATTAATAGCAGAAGTATCAGAAGCGGAAAATTGGTACGAATGCAAATAATTTTTTGTCCAAAAGGGACGGTTCTTTTTGGACACTTTTTGAAAAATTTGGAGAAAAACTCGAAGAGGAAGTGCGGATATTGAGTTGCTAATTGTCCAAAACTTCTTCCAGTTTAAGGCTCTTTAGTTCAATAAAATCTCCATCTCTAAAAGACATTCCCGATAGTCCAAAACCGGCGAATTTTGCGCCTTGCGGAGCTTCTGAAACAATGGTAAATTCGCGTTCTAGCGCCTCTTTTTGCGGGGCAAATCCGGAAGTTTCTCGCTTTATTATATTGCCGTTTTTATCGGCAAATGCGATTGTCAAATATGCGCGGGCAGACATTGAGAGCTCAAACCTAAGCCTAGATGTAAATACGTATGTCTTTCCGGCATCGACGTAGCTAGTCTTTGATATTTCAAACGGGTTTGTGTTCGCAATGCGGGCGAAAAATTCGTCGCCCTTTCTCAATATGCAAAACGAACAGTTGCTGTCGGGAAATACTGTGGCTGTTAGAAAATTTGGAAATTCTCCAATAGTAGGAATAGCTTTCGCAAATTCCGGATAGTTGAATTTTGTTTCAAAAATAGTTCGCTTTGGGTTTTTTATCGATTTTGAAATCGCAACAAGTTTTTCATCGCCCAAATTCTTGCGCAGTTTATCTATTTCGCCTTCACTTAGATTTGCAAAATTTTTCACAAGCAGAGTATCTATTGGCGGTATGAAATTATTTACGTCTGAATATTTTGCGCTCGGAAATTTAGTAAATCTATCTCGCATTGCGGCGTATAAGTCCGACTGCCCAGCCGTCGATTTTAGACCTTCTATAAGCTTCGCAACACCATCGCATTTTTTCTGCACTGCCGCTTTAAAAACTGCCTTCTTTGCAAGGTAATAGGCGCAGAATCTCTTTGTCTGCTCAAATTCCAATCTGAGCTCAAAAATCCTAGCTTTAACCAATTCACTTTTTGCGTCGGCTTCGGCTTTCTTTAAAGCTTCTTCCATTTCCTCCAATCTATCTTGTGGGAAGAGCTCGGCTTGCGCTGTCTGCTTATATAGACCGAGCCACCTAGGAGCATCGCTTCTGCCTGCCCAGGCTTCTTCTGATAAATCAAAAAATCTTTCTGCCGATTTGGACGATTCTGCGTAGTAAGTGTCAAAGTAGTGGCGCTTTAATTCGGCGTAAGTTCTATCGTCTCCGTCAAGTATTCGCAGAACTAGCCAGAGTTTAAAATTATCGTATGGCCAGATTGGAGATGACTCCGCAAAGTAGAATCTAAATCCCATTCTATAAGCTTCGCGCATAGCCTCAAATTCAAATTTCTCTATGTTGCGGGGAATTCTGTAAGAAGAACCGTAAATGTAAGAGTAAACGCCAAGGGCGCGCGCCCCGGATTTGCCCCAGTTTGCAAGTTTATTAAAATCGGATTTTTTAAATTCTTTGCTGTAGTAGTTTGCGTGGTCGCTAGTGGCGTAAACTGCTATATTTTTGTTTACTTCAAAATCGGGCGCGGATTCCGTGGTGAGATACGCAAGCGCACCCAAAAGCTTATTGGGAAATTTCTGCGACACAATTTCTGCTGTTTTATTTGCAAAGTCAAAGTAAGCATTTGAATAGTTTTGATAGCCGTAGGCAAAGGAATAGGGCGGGGGATTGGGCCTTACGCGCAAGTCGTAATTTAAGTTGTCCGATATTGCTATGGAATAGCCTATTTTTTTCGGATTTTTTTCAAAAAACCGCATTGCTGCATCCGCCGCTATGAGGGGTGCCAGAGGGTTTGAAATGTCGGGCTGAAAATACTGATTGTTCCTATTTTTGCAAAGTTGGGGCTTTAGTTGAGGATATCTCTCGATTATCTGCTCATCAAAAATTTTATACAGATTGTGGGAAAATTCATTAAAAGTTGGATTTATTCCATTTAAATTTAAAAATACTCTGGCCGAGTCCGGATCTTTTAAAAGCCTTCCCAGGTATATGTTGCTCGATACAAATTTTGGACTGCTTATGTACTTGCCGCACTTAATCTCCAATATATCACTAGCAGGGCATATGAGACCGAGCCTAGTTGGCGCCAAGAACTCAAAGCCCAATTTTCGCAAAAAGTAAGAGACGGCAGCCTGCGGATTTTTCGAATATAAAATTTCAACGCAGTCTTTGTCTACATTTAGCTCAATTTCGCTTCTTAACTTTGCAATTGCATCTTCAGATATCAAAGAATCCGGATTTTTTCGGCTCAACTTTACACACCTGTAATTGCCTTGGTAATCCGGAAATTCATCGGGCTTAATCACCTCTATCCCGCATTCCACGAGGCAGTCTCTGAGAATGCGGGCAGCCTCTAATTCCTCCGGGCTTGCACTTGCCTGAACTACAATTGCAATCTTTTGCGAAGAATTTTTTTCAAGTGCAAAAAAACTGTCTTGGCGCAAGCCTATGTCTAGAGAGTTGCAGGCAAATAGCGCTAGCGACAGGCCTGCAAAAATAGCGCGCGAGATTTTAAAACTAATCTTAAGAATTTGCATTGAACTCTCTCAGAGTCTCAAAAATACGGAATATCTTCAATAAAAAACCTTCCCCTAAGGGAAGGTTTTGATTTTTGTTTAGACTTAAGAATGCTTCACTATTTCGTTTATTAACGCTATCACGCCAACCGCTAGAACTAGCAGCGCGCCTGCTTTTTCCCGAGTGCCGCTAAAGTAGGGAGCGTTCGGATTTTGCTGGTGCCGCGCCCATATAAATACGGGTATGCCCAGAGCAAGGAATATAAATTCCAAAAGCAGGAAGTTAAGACCCGCTGCATATATTAACCACACCGCATACAGACTTCCTACTATTCCCGATATGTAGCCGAGTGCGGGAGATATGTGCTGAGATTCAAAAGCCTTGCCATCCTTAGATATTTTCCAGAGGTAAAGCGTGCTTGCAAAGTACGCCGGCAAAACCATAACTCCGGTTATATCCAACATAAAGTTCCAAGCGTTATTTGAAAAGTACACTAGTAACATCGCAAGTTGCATAAGTACACTTGTCACAATGAGCGATACGCTCGGAGAGCCGCTTTTGTTCTCAATGGCAAATTGCCTTGGAAATGTGCCGTCTTTTGCTGCAGCTGCGGGAAGTTCTGCCGTTATCATAGTCCAGGATAGCCAACTTGCGAGAACTGCAACTAATAGCCCAGTATTCATGAGCCTAGCGCCCCACACACTGCCTGTCATAGCCTCCAACACTCCGGCGGTTGACGGATTTTTTACAGCTGCAAGCTCCGCCTGCGTCATAAAGCCGTAGGGCAGCACGGATAGCAGTACGTAAACTACCAAGCATCCGAAAAATCCCAACAGCGTAGCTTTGCCCACAGAGGATTGATCCTTGGCTCGGTTTGACATCACCACAGCGCCCTCAATACCTATGAAGGCCCATAGGGTAACTAGCATTGTGCTCTTAATCTGCGCTGGAATCGAACCTAGGTTGCTCTCGCCCTGCGTAGTTGCATGCCCGAGAAAATCAAAGGAAAATTTGTCTAGATGCATGCAGAAAAACGCCACAATTATAAATATGAAAAGCGGTATTAGCTTACCAATTGTGCCAACCAGATTTATAACGGCAGCCTGCCTTACTCCGGATAAAACTACAAGGCAAAAACCCCATATGAGTACGGAGCCGCCTATTATGGAATTTAAATTATTCCCGCCCGTGAAAGTTCCGGGGAAGAAATAATTGAGCGCATCCATAGTTATTACCGCGTAGCCGACATTTCCAAAAATTTGGCAAAGCCAATATCCCCAGGCTATTGTAAAGCCCGCATACTGGCCGAAACCGTCGCGACTATACATGTATATGCCAGCAGTTAGATCGGGCTTTACTGCAGCTAGGATTCTAAAAGTATTGGCTATAAAATACATTCCAATTCCCGTTATAATCCACGCCAGAATTACAGCCAAAAGCCCGGCTCCCGCCGCCATATTCTGCGGTAGCGAATATATGCCTCCGCCTATCATGGAGCTAACAACTATTGCCGCAAGCCCCACGACGCCCAGCTTTTTCGCCCCCGAGGCCGCCTGTGAATGGGCGGCCGTCTTGTTATCAAGGCTCGACATATTTGCAGTCCGCTTTCTACTTCTTTAAGGGTCTTGGAACGGCAGGGGTTGCGTATTCAAAATTTAAAAATCCGAGTGCCGTAAGGCAGTACGCAAAGGGCTGTGTTATATTTATAAAATTGTGGTAGATTTGGAATTCGCTGTGCTTTTGAACTCCGCGCAAGCTGAGTTCGTGATTCAGCGATTTGTTTAGCCACATCTCGCAGTGAGACTTAGCAATGTCGTCGTCGATAGGAGTGTCGAAATATTCGACGTATTCCGCCGCCCAGCCTCCGATGAGCTCTCCCTTGCTGTCCTTGCCCCAGCAGATCCCGACTCCGGTTGCTATGGCTTTGTGGTCCTCTATGCGCGCTCCGTTTCCGGCTATGATTACTTCCAACACCGCGCCGTGCACGAACTGATCCTTTACTTGGTCAACGTCCACTATATTTCCAAAGCAGGCCTTGGGCAGCACCGAAGTGTAGGGCACAATGTTAAAATCCTGAATCTTAGCCTCCATGAGGGCGCTGTCGTAGCAGAACGTCTCAAAGGGCTGCGGCGGAATGCCGTCTGCTGCTTGTCCGGCGCCGCCGGTGTGGAATGCCAATGTCGGATATCTCGTTCCTAATACCATATTTTTACCTTTCGATTTTATTTGTTCTTAAATTTGCGCCGTATTTGCGCATTTTTTTATTTAAGCTTTTCACCATCTCGAATACCGAAAGCCAAATATGTGCACTTAAGCTTAATCGTAATATTTAGAATTAAGTTAAAATTATTTTTTTGCCGGCTTATTTTTTTATTTCCCAATATCTGGATTGACTTTGCCAGGCTCTGTTTTTTAAGATTTAGGCGGATTTTTAAATGTCGCAAAATCTATTCAAGAGCACAAGTCTTATGGAAAATGAATTAAAATCGCTAATGGCGGAATTTGACTCCGCGGGGCAGTCGCAGGTTTTTAAATACTTTGGAGAGCTTGGCGAAAGTCAGAGGCAGGCTCTGCTAGAGCAACTTTCAAAAGTCGATTTAAAAGAGCTTGAGTCGCTAGTCGATACTTTAGTATTGAAGGAATCTAAGGCTGACAAGTTAGATGCCGAAAATCTCAAGCCCGCTGCTTTTATTCCGCTAGCCAAAAGTAAGGATTCAGACCCTGAGTGGCTAAACGCAAAAAAAGTTGGCGAAGCTGCAATAAGGCGCGGCGAGCTTGCCGCATTTGTAGTAGCGGGCGGGCAGGGCACGCGCTTGGGGTTCGACCACCCCAAGGGCCTTTTTAAGATTAGCCCCGTTAAGTCTAAATCGCTCTTTCAGATTTTTGCGGAAAAAATAATTTTTGCCCAAAAAAAATACGGCGTTCAAATCCCATGGCTTATAATGACAAGCCACATAAACGATGCCGAGACTAGGGCATTCTTTAAGGAAAATTCCTTCTTCGGGCTGAATCCGGAGAATGTGCTGTTTTTCACTCAAGGTCTAATGCCGGCAGTCGATAAATCTGGCAAGATAATTCTTGCAGATAAGGGCAAAATTGCTATGACCCCTGACGGGCACGGCGGCTGCTTGCGGGCAATGGTAAGAAGCGGCGCCATAGAGCGAATGAGGGCTATGGGGGTAAAGTACTTGAGCTATTTTCAAGTTGATAATCCCTTAGTCGATATAATCGACCCCTACTTCTTGGGCTTCCATATTTTGGGAGAATCCCAGATGTCTTCAAAGATGATTCCCAAGGCCTATGCCGGCGAAAAGGTCGGCCATTTTTGTTTGAGAGACGGCAAGCTATGCGTGATAGAGTATTCCGATTTGCCGGATAAGCTTAAAAATATGACAAATTCGGACGGCTCGCTAACTTTTAAAGCCGGAAGCGTTGCAATACACATACTGGACGTGGATTTTATTGAACTTCTAGGCTCCGGCACTTGCGGTAAAAAGTTGCCCTTCCACCGCGCCGATAAAAAAATTCCCTACCTCGGCGATTCCGGGGAAATAGTGAAGCCCGAGACTCCAAACGGCATAAAGTTTGAAATGTTTGTCTTTGACGCTCTAGAGGTTGCAAAAAATCCCGTAATTATAGAGGGGTCCAGATGCGACGAATTTTCGCCCGTAAAAAATGCAGAGGGAGTAGATAGCCCCGCTACTTGCAGGCGGGATCAGAAAAGGCAATTTGCAAGGTGGCTCAGAGCTGCGGGTGTAAATTTAGAGCTAGGCGAAGACGGCGCTCCGGTTTGGGATATAGAAATTTCGCCTCTATTTGCGACAAACGAGGCCGACTTTGTCGCAAAGTGGAATGCGCTGCCCGCTAAACCAGACATTTGTAAAGGCTTTTATCTGGAGTAAAAGGCGGACTTTTAAAAGCCTCGAAAGCCTTTTTTTCGGGGCTTTTTTGCGCTCGCTTGAAACTTTGTTGTTGTAAAGTTGTTTAAGCGAGTAATAGACTCAAAACACTCCTTAAATTTGACGAATATGAAAATCAGAAGAAACGAAAATAGAAAGAGGAAGGCCTTTACGCTCCTCGAAATTTTGGTCGTTATAACTCTGCTTGCGCTGCTTGCGGGCTTTGCGATAAGCAATGTTGGCAGCTTGTTTTCAGGCGGGCAAAAGAAGATAGCTCAAACCTTTGTGGATTCTGGCATGGATACTCCGCTTATGGCTTACAGAATGGCCGTTGGAGCCTACCCCACAACAGAGCAGGGGCTGGAGGCTCTCATAAAGGCTCCAGAGGGCACTGAAGGCGTTTGGACGGGGCCGTATTTGAAGCAGAAGTCTATCCCACAAGACCCTTGGGGCAATCCGTACCAGTACAAATGTCCGGGTGTAAACAATACTGATTCCTACGACCTCTGGTCTTGGGGTCCGGATCGCGTCGAAAGCGCGGACGACATCTGCAACTGGAAAAAGGAAGATAAAAAATAGTTTTGCAATCCGAGCTGCAGCAAATCTAATCCAGTCTTTAAAATGTTGAAAAGTAGAAGCGCATTTACTCTGCTTGAGGTTCTTGTTACAATTGCGCTAATAGGGATAATTTCAGCAGTTGCGGTTTCAAACTTCACTTTTTTAGACGGGATAAAGCGCAGGCCTCCAAAGGTAATATTTCTGGAAACTTTAAAGCTTGCGCGGCTTGCTGCGCTAGAGGAGGGCGAGGAAATTTCGCTATACTTTGAGGAGTCCACTTGCGATATGGTCGCAAGAAGAACCTACGACGGTTCGGAGGTCTTCAGAAAAAATCTATATTCCCTGGAAGATGAAAAGGCGGATGCTTCAGCCGGCTCCGAGGAGGGTATAGAGCGGCAAGTTGAAGAGTCAGATCTAGAAACTGTTGAATCGCTTCTCAAGCTTCAGGAAAAACGGAAGAAACGCGAGGAAAAACTCGCTAATCTGCCTAAGATAGAGGTGTTTTTTAGGCCGAATTATCCGGAGGTTTACAGCTTTACGACGAACGATTTAAAGGGCTTTGAAACTCTGCAGTGTCTCAGATTCGCGCCTGATTCTACAATGACTCCGGCAAATATAGAGCTTAAGATTGATACCCAAAGCATTCTCAAATTCAGTGTGGACGTGTTTTCAGGCTTCCCATTGGAGCTAAAAAAAACCGAGGCGAAAAATGAAGGCTAGATATTGCAGTGCTTTTACTTTGATTGAGTGCGTGGCGGCCCTTGCGCTATTTGCGGTGGTATCTGTCTTGATTTCGCAAACTTGCTTTAACTGCCTAGCCTCCGTAAACAGAATAAAGAAGGATTCGGCAAAAGACGCCATGACCGACTACATAAGGGGCAAGATTCTCGGTGTAAGCTCGCTTGAGGAATTTCAAAATGGCTTTGACATATACGATACTGACGGCAATAGCGTTACAATAACGGGAGACGCCGAAGCTACCGACATAATAGATTTATTTGTTCTAACTGTGGAGTGCGAGGACTTGGACTACAAGGAGAGTTTCTATCTAGTGCGCCCAGCCTGGTACGACCAGCTAAAGACAAACATAGTTGACCGAGATGAGATACTCGACGACAGGCGCGAATACCTCGACGATACAAGGAAGCTAATGCAATGAAAAACGCGCGCGCATTTACCTTGCTAGAGACTCTATTTGCAATTGCAATATCGGGGGTTGTAATGGTTGGCGCGTGCTCGCTTATGTTTGATATGGCTTCGGTTTTGCGGCACTTTGAAGAGGGAGAGCCCTTTGATTTGCACGTAAATGGAGTTGAAAATTTTTTAAAGTCGGCCCTCAGAAATTCGGATTTTCCAAGTGGTATGGACTATTCCTTAACGGGGGCTTCGGGGACATTTTCCGGGAAGCTATTGATAGGAAATCCCCCCGACGCCACCTTGGCGGAGAAGCGCAAAATATGCTTTGGCATTCTAAACGATATGCCTCTTTATATTGCAAAGCGCGGTTTTTCTCCGGAAAAGGTAGCTTGGCTTGATTTTAGGGAGGACGAGGGGCTGTACTTGCTTTGGACTTTTATAAAAAATGAGGATCCGGATTCATTTACCGACGAGCGCTGCGTATATGAGTTTTTGATATCCGCCTATGTTGAGAAGTTTGAGTACGTTTACATAGAGGAGGATACGGGCAGGTGGCTGTATGAAGAGGATATGGATATGCTTTCATCTTCGTCTATTGCGGCAGGTTCGCTGCCAAAATTTTTAAAGCTTACATTTAAAAGAGGGGCTGAGACATTTGAGCGCTATGTGCCGCTTTCACCAGTAGTGGACTCCCAATTTGCGCCGTCTCAGTCGGCTTCATCGGGCCAGTCGGGCGCTTCATCGCAGCAGGGGCAATCTCAAAGTTCGGGAGGAGGGCGCAGATAAGCTATGGAGTTACTGAAAAAGACTAGAAAGGCTGCCGTATTATTTTTCATACTTGGCGCAACGCTATTTCTGGCAACAGTCATAGTTTTTGTAATGGACTACGCCCTTGTAGAAATGCGCTTGCGCGTTCCCGTGGTGTACGAAAACAAAATTAGGCACGACGCCTACAACGCGTTTTATGCGGCCATGGCCGAGCTTAAGGAGTACACCACTATAGACGGCTCTCTCTACTCGCCCAAGCAGGGTTGGGGAAGTTTACTTGCGGACGGCAGGGCGAGGCTGCCGGAGGGCTTGACTTGCAAGGTTGAAATTGTAGATGAGACGGGCAAGTTGCCTCTGCCGGTTTTAAAGGAGAGCGAGCTTGAAGATTTACTTTACGAAATAGGCTTTACCGAGTCTGACGCAAGTGTAGTTTCGCAGCTTTTGCTCGATTGGGTCGATAGCGACGACAGCGCCAGATTGCAGGGGGCTGAAAAGGACGATTACGATGTCGATGCGGCGGTTCCCCCAAACAGAATGCTGCGCTCCTTTGACGAGTTGCGCTACGTTAAGGATATTTCAAACTACTTCTTTAGCGAGGACGGACAGCCAAACGAAATCTACGAAAAATTTGTGTCGGCAGTTTCGATTCTAAACACCACCGGCGAGGTAAATTTTAATACCGCAAGCGAATTGGTGCTGCACGCCCTCTACAAAATGGACGATATCGACTTCGACAATAACATATTCGACGCCATAAGTGGCGATGCAGCCGGAGTGCGCGACGGCATTACTTGGGTAACTCAGAAAACCGAATTGGAAAATAGGGGCGCGACTTTGCCCTTGAGGTATGTGGGGGTGAGTGCCAGAATTTTGAGCATATATGTCAGTGTGAGCAGGGGCGTGTCAAAATTTACTCTCACGGCCGTCTGTTCCGTATCTGGCAATTCCATAACCGTAAATTCCTTAATTGAAGGAGGCCGCAGAAAGTAGTATGAAAAAAAACTTGAAACTTTTAAAAAATTGCATTCTACAAACACTCTTGGATTGCTTGGAGGGGAATTTTGATGGGAAATAGAAAGACAGGTATATTGTTTGTTCCACAGGAGGCTTTTTTCTTCAAAGTTGAAGATATGCCGCCGGGGTTAAGCGAGGGCGATTTGCGCTCTTACGCACAGACCTTGGTGGAGAGCAATTCACCGCTTCCCATAGACTTGCTGCGCTGGGGATTTTGCGCTTCTGAGGGGAAAATTCTGATTTTTGCCAGCGCTGCAGATGTTTTGCTTAGAAATAAAAAATTGCTCCAGCTCATGGCTATCGCGCCCAGGGTAATTCCATTTGCGGCGCTTCTTTGGGGAATGAAGTTTAAGGACGGTTGGAACCTCGCGGCAAGGCGCATTGACTCTGAGATAGTTGAATACGCCGCAATAAAAGTTTCAAACGGTAAGTGGATCGATGTTTTTGCGCTGACAAAAAAAGCGGATTCTTCCGAGAAGGCGGCTCTCGATAAGCTCTGCAAATTGGCCGGAATCGATTCATTCGACTATCGCTACGATTTTTCAATAGATAAAAAGGGACTTTTAAATTTTGAGATTACTCTCTTGTCGGATTCCGGCGAGAAGCTGTGCATAACCCACGGCGGATTCAAATTTTTTGCACGGGCTGATGTTAGAGACCCAGTCTCGCTCAGAGCGGCTTACAAGAACGTATTTAAGAACCGTCTTGCACTGGCTTCCTTTGTCTGCGCATTAGTTTTTTTGATAGCGCTTGTATTTTGGAACTTGTCGTTTCTGTACCGAAAGTCGGAAATATCGAGTTTGAGCTCCACTTTTGAAAAGTTGAGACCTGAGTCGGAGCTAGTCCAGCAAATGGGAGGCGAGGTCTTATTTTTGAGGGACATAAGCTCAAAGCAGCTAAATAACATGCTGCTCTTAGCCAAGGTAAACAGATCCAGACCCGAGGGCATAAACTTTTCAAAAAGTGCCGTATCGGGCCCGAGAAACATTGAGGTAAAGGGGCGGTCCTCGTCGGTGGCGCTTATAAAAGACTTTGAGAAAGCCCTGAAAAACAGAGCCGACGTAAAGGAGGTAAATATGCAGACTTCCGGCGCAACGGCGGGCGGAACTTCTTGGACTCTCAATGTGGAATTTAAAGAGTGAGGCAATTTCCAATGTTAAATAAACTTAAAAAATTTTACGACTCCAGAACTTCGCGCGAGAGACTCTTGCTTTTTATGCTCTTGTGGACTGCCATAATAATATGGCTATCAACCAGCATTTCTACGCAGAGGAAGCTCAGTGCAGAGAAGTCTGATTTGCTTGCTAAGATAGAATCGGCGGAGCTCTTAATTTCGCAAAAATCTTCGGTTGAAAAAAATCTTCAAAAGCAGAAGCAGAAATTCGATAGCTCAAAAATGATAGAGGATTTGCGGGTTGAAGTTGAGAAGATTGTGCGCGCCCAGGGCATAGCGAATTTCGGAATGACATTTGCGCCCGAGCAGAAGTCGGACAAAATGACTATATACACTTTGAATTTGTCGATTCAAAGAGAGGGAATGGAAAAGCTGGTGGCGCTCGAAAGGGAGTTTGCAAAATTGGCTCCATACCTGTCGGTAAAGAGCGCCGAGCTAAATTCGGACGGTAAGGGCGTCATGTCGGCGCGCTATGAAATTAGGTCTTTTGAATTCAAAATGTAGGGGAGTATTGCGCTTGGGCTTGGAATGTTCGGGGTAAATTTTAAGGGAGAGTTTGTCTCTGTAAATTTAAAATCAATTTAACTTTTATAGGCGATGTTTGTAGACGAGAAGGAATTTATTGTAAAACTTTTTGAAAAGCTGGGGCTTCGAGCAAAGGACGAAATTGTCGAATCCGTAATCGCGGCGGAGCGCTCGCGCAAGGCTCAGCTTGTGATGGAGCAGACTGCAAAGAGCGATGCTATAGTTGCAAAGGCAATATCTGAATTGTCGGGCCTGCCGTACGCGGATAATTTAAGCAGTTTGGCTAAGCCCTCTAAGACTCTTTCCTTAAAACTGATATCCGAGTACGCGTGCTTTCCATGCTTTGAAGATGAAAATTCGATAGAGTTTCTAACGCCGTGGATTCCTACGGAGGATATGGGCAAATGGATTTTCTCGCTGTCCGGAAAATTGGCGCTATGGAAAATAGCTCCGTCGCTTGCCCTTTCGGAAAAAATATCCGAAATCTTTGGAGTCGGCGCCGGGAGCCTTTCAGAGAAAGACTTATCGGCTTACGCGGCGGAGGCCGACGGCGAGGTGGAGGAGGACGAGAACGCTGCCATAATAAAATTTGTAAATGAAATAATAACGCGGGCAATGGCGGATAGGGCGACCGACATACACATAGAGCCTCAGCGCGACTCCCTAAATATCAGGTACAGGATAGACGGAAATCTGGTACCGGTAAAACTGCCGGACAACCTCTTGAAGTTTAAAGACTCCATAATATCCAGAATCAAAATTATGGCGCGCCTCAACATTTCTGAAAAGAGGCGCCCGCAGGACGGCCGCATAGGCTTTTCCCTAAAAAACGGCGAGGATATAGACATACGTATTTCATCTTTGCCCACAATGTACGGCGAGAGTATTTCAATGCGCCTTCTCACAAAGAAGTCTCAGCCAATATCGATAGTGGATTTGGGCTTTTTGCCGGAGGATATCGAAAAAATCAAAAAACCGCTTGCCAGGCCCCACGGGATAATACTTGTAACAGGGCCCACCGGCTCCGGAAAATCGACGACGCTGACGGCTTTCATACGCAAGTTGCGCTCGCCGGAAATACGAATAATAACAGTTGAGGACCCCGTGGAGTACGAGGTAGAGGGGGTGAATCAGACGCAGGTGCACCCCGAGATAGGGCTTACGTTTTCCTCGGTTTTGCGCTCGGTTTTGAGGCAGGACCCGGATGTGATAATGGTGGGTGAAATCCGAGACCGCGAGACTGCCGATATTGCAATACGCGCCTCTTTGACTGGGCACTTGGTCTTGAGCACCCTGCACACAAATGACGCAGCCGGTGCTCTGACGAGGCTTATTGATATGGATATAGAGCCATTTTTGATTGCATCGTCCGTAGAGATGATTATGGCACAGCGCTTGGTCCGAAAATTGTGCAGCTGCAAAATCCCGGCGGATTACGATATTTCGTATTTGGCCTCTTGTTTGGTATCGCTAAAAATCGATCCGAGCGAAGTTCAAAACGCACAGGGGGCTTGCAAGCCAAATGGTTGCCCCCACTGCAGAAATTTGGGCTATTACGGGAGAGTAGGAATTTTTGAAATACTGCTTGCAACGGATCAGATTCACGAGGCGATACTTGCGCGAAAAACCGCCAGCGAAATTCGCGAAATAGCGCTGCAGCACGGGATGAGAACTCTGCAGCAATGCGGTTGGGAACTATTTAAAAAGGGAACTACCGGGCTTGAGGAGATTATGCACTACGCCTCTTTGGTGGATGAAAACGGAAAGTAAAATATGGCGGAATTTCAATACAGGGCGACAGATTCTAGCGGGGCAATTTTAAAGTCTGCAATAACGGCTGCTGATAGGCGAAGCGCAATGGCAAAGCTTGCGGCGCGCGGACTCAGGGTGATAGATTTAAAGGGGGCTGAGCCGGCGTCGGCCTCGCAGGCTGCCATATCTTCTGAGGATTCAAAGAGGGCATTAAGCGGTGGAGAGAAGTTGGCTCTTATGTTCTTTAAAAAAGTTTTGCAGCTTTGCAAGGGCGGTATGCCCTTGGGCGACGCCCTGAAGTCGCTTGCCCAGCGCTCTTTAAATAAGGATATGCAGGCGCTTTCGCGCGAACTTTACAAATCTGTAAGCGAGGGTGCAACCGTGGCGAGCGCAATGCAAAACTATCCTAAAATTTTTGAGCCCTGCATTGTCCATCTCTCGGAGGCGGGCGAAAGCACGGCAAACATAGTTGCGGTATTTACAAACATTGTGGAATATTTGGAAAGCAAGAGGCAATTGAGGGCAAGCGTTAGCTCGGCGCTCGTTTATCCCATAATACTTTGCTCTCTGGCCTTTGGCGTGGTATTGCTATTCTTGTTTTACTTGATGCCAATGATAGAAAATATGATGGCAAATCTCGGCGGCGAGCTCAACTTGCCGGTTAAGATACTCTTATTTATGGGAGATGCCATGATTTATGGCACGCCTATTGTGGCGGCGGTCGTTTTTATTTCAATAATCGCCATTGCAAAGTGGCGACAATCTGAAAGTGGAAGAATAGAAAGCGATAAAATTCTTCTCAAAAGTCCGCTCATCGGAAAAATCGTATTTAATGCGGATATTTGCAGATTTACCAATTTGATTTCGACTCTGTACCAGTCGGGAGTAAACACCACGGAAACATTTAGGCTCGCGGAAAAGACTATAAAAAATGCGTATCTGCGCCTGCAGTTTCAGCAGTGCAGACTCGCAGTAAACGATGGCGTTGCGGTTGCGCAGGCCTTCAAAAATTTCAAAATTTTAGACGATGACGATATAGATATTCTCTCTGTGGGCGAACGCACAGGCAGCCTCGTCGAGTGCTTTGCAGAAATAAAGAAGATGCACGATGAAATTCTGAGATCGGACATCAAGACAGCTACCTCAATTTTGACGGCTGTTGCGCTTTTGAGCGCCGTAGTTATAATATTTCTCGTAGCTTTGGGCATAGTCTCTTCCGTATTCGGTTTGAGCGAAAATCTAGTTTAGGCTTTGATTATGATTTTTAGACGCAAAATTTTGAAACAATATGCTTTAAATTTTGTTAACCACAGGTATACCATTACAAGTAGTGCGCGCTTTTTGTCGGCGCGGCGCAAGAGTCGGATTTTTTACATGAAGCTTTTAACTGTTATAACATCTCTTTTTGCAAGCGCGCTTGCATTTTCTCAAACAGCGCCCGCCCCGCAGGGGCAGCCTACGCAGGCGCCTATTGCCGCTAGCGGCAATGCTCAACCCCAAGCTGCGCAGCCTGCCCCTCAAGAGGCTTTAGCGCCGGCTGCTACGCCCGCGGGCGCAACATCGCAAAGCATTGTACCGCCTCCTCCATTTGGCCGCAGAGACTTTGGAAGGGGCGCGCGGCCTTTCGATAGGGCTGACAGATTTTCAAATCCGATATCGGGCATAAACGAATCAGGCGATCTGCAGGGGCCTTTCTATTTTGTGGACGAATCTCCAATGCAAATTTTACAGGCACTGGAAATCTTAAAAAAGAAAACTATACTCATAGCCCAAGGCATACCCAATGTGAAAATAAATTTTGTCTCAAAGCGAAAGATGACGCGCGATGACGCTATCTCGGCTTTGACTGCGCTGTTGTCGCTAAATGGAGTTGCGATTTTGCCCTTGGACGACAAATTTATGAGGGCTGTTCCGGTTATAGGTGTAAATAGGCAGGCTCCGGAATTTCTCTACGGAGATATAGAAAATTTGACCCCGACTCAGACCTTTTACACGAGGCTATTTGAGCTGGAATATATGGACGCCCAATTCTTTCTAACTAAGGTGCGTTCATTTTTGAGTATGGAGGGCGTTTCGGCAATTGAGCATTTCCAGCGCAGCAATGCCGTCTTGATAACCGATACACTGGTAAATTTGCAAAAGGCCGAAAAAATTCTAAAAGAGTTGGATAAGCCTGCAAAATTGAGGGAGGATGTTGCGTTTATCCAGATAAGAAACGTTGGGGCTGCAGACTTGCGCGAGAGGCTTGTAAAAATGCAAAATGAGATGCTAAGGAAGTATTTTGAGGGCACGACCTTAGATGTGGATACGCGCACAAATCAGCTGATAGTTGTCACAAACAAGGGAAACTTGGATATCATAAAGAAGTTTGTAGAGGGTTTGGATGTGGTGTCCGAGCCCATACTGAAAAACGAAGTTTACAAGATACGCCATTGCAAGCCGGCGGAAATCACTCAGGTTCTAAATTCAATAATTCAACAGCAGCGCCAGCAGGTTCAGAAGATGACGCAGGCAAAGAATAGCAACGCTGCAACCATAGCCGCAAGTGCTGCAAGCGCCGCCGCCAGAGCCTCCTCCGGAAGGGGAAGACCGGGGCAGACACAACGGGTGAATGTGAATTTGGCAGGTCTGAGCGGTCTTACTTCCGGCGATGGAACTACGGGGCTTGAATTCAGCGACTATGTGCAGGTAGTCGCCCACGAGAAGAGCTCGTCGGTTGTCGCCTACGGAACGCCGGCAGACTTAAAGCAGTTGGGGGATATAATTGGAAAGTTAGACGTTGCAGTCGAGCAGGTTAAAATAGATGTGATTATAACTGAAGTAAATCTCACGGATTCGCAAGTGTCGGGCTTGAGCACCTTTGGCATTTCACACAACTATCCCTCCGGAGCGGACGGCAGTGGCAACCCGAATCCCTTTGGCGAGGCGAATGCCGTTGACATAACTACGAGCACCGGCACTTTGCCGGACTCCAGCACGAAGGCCTTTTCGCTAAATCTCGGAAAGTCCGGATTTAACGCAGTCTTTAACACGGCCAGCGAAAACCAGAATGTGAAGGTTTTGTCGGCGCCGACAATCGTAACAACTCACTCTGTCGAGGCTGAAATCACGGTCTCGGAGGAATATCCGATAATAACTTCTACGACGACGGATCTCTCTAGCGTAACGGCGACGAAGTCGCAAGTTGAATACAAGGATATAGGTATAACCCTGTTAGTTACTCCGTACGTTGGTACCGACGGAAAAATCCAGATGGAAATACGCCAGAGCGTCGACTCCATAGCTCGCTACACGACGATAGACGCAAACGAGCAACCCGTAGTCAGCAAGCGCTATGCAAAGAGCACCGTCTATGCCGAAAATGGTGAGGTCATCGTGTTGGGAGGTTTGCAGCAGACTGATGCCAGCGACAACGAGGGGTCTGTATGGCTCTTGGGAGACCTGCCTTTGATAGGCTCGCTCTTTACTCCGGCGACGAGCCAGAGCAAGCGCAGAGAACTGATAATATTCATACGCCCAACTGTGATACAGAGCTTGGATTCCGAAAATACAATTTCAAAGTACGTAAAGGGAACGCACATAGAGCGCGAGGTCTCAAACTATCTTAGAAATGGCGACTTCTACACGCCGGCGGAGCTAAAGGCAAACTTCGAGGAGTTTGAAAAAAATCGCTTCTACAACAAGCTCTTTACCGCTCCGTGGACACTTATTACGGGCGATAGGCGCATAGTGGACGGCTCGACTCGCTCTATTGAAAGGGAGTCTGCCGAAGCTCAAAAAAGCTCGGGTATAGAAACTCCGGAGGGTACAAATAGTGATAACCTCGAGGGCGGCGATGCTACCTCAGCTGCTCCAAAGCCCGAAATTTCCATAGAGATTGAAACCATACCTGCTGAGGAATCCGATTTAAAGCAAGGTAAATCTGTGGCTGCGCAGACAGCTAAAGAAGATGACTCTGAAGCTGCAGAGGGCGAAGTTAACGAGCAAAAAGTTCCTGCAAATTCACCGGAGGCAGCTTCTAAAATTAAAAATGAAAATGAGTAGGATTTTCTATATATTTATTTTTGCCGCAGCTGGCGCATTCTTCCCTGGCTTTTCACAAGATATGCCACCTCCGCCGGACGAAGGTGGGTTTGGCCCTCCCATTCCACCCGAGTTTAGGAATATGAGCCCGGAGGAGAGACAGGCTCGCTTTCAGGAGTTTATCAAGCGCAGGCAGGATGAGGAACAAAAGCTTTCGGCTCAAATAGAGAAGGTTGTTTCGGCTCCGCCTTCGGCGGTGGTTTCGGGTGC
>OJMH01001873.1_pt1 | contig 19486 bp, 15 predicted proteins | sample 1597111 | NCBI WGS metagenome assembly OJMH01 (sample SAMEA2452115, study PRJEB22498) | human gut metagenome | reverse complement strand
GTTATGCGGTCTTGCGCGAAACGATGCGGTCGGCGCGGCCGACGGGGCTGGTGACGCCGTTGCCGTCGCCGGCATCTTACCGGAAACTCTGGCATCCGTTGCGGCCCTGGGAATGTTTTTATGCCGCCGACTGGCAGTGCCTGGTGACGAATCATTACGGTATTCCCGGACGCTATGCCGAGCTCGGGGAAGGGGACGGCATTTTTCTGGTCAGCGGCGATATGCTGCGGTTTTTTTCCGACGCGGAAGTGGCGGCGCTGCTGGAGAAACGTCTGCTGCTGGACGGTTCGGCGGCGCTGGCTTTGGCCGAGCGGGGCTTTGAAACCGATTTGGGCGTCGGGGTGGTCGCCGGATTTTTCCGTTGCGGTTGTGAACTGGATCTGGCCACCGGCGCGCGGCTGCCGTTCATGAACGACGGCAGTGCGCCGTTACTGACGCCGCTGTCGGAGAGAACGCTGACGTTGTCGCAACTGCAGGAACTGCCGTATCATTGCGCGCAGCAGGGGACGCCGGTCGGCAGCGGCGTGACGGTGTTCGACAACAGCCGCGGCGGCCGGGTGGCGGTGTGGAGCCAGCCGCTGACCATGCCGATGCTGCTGCATCCGTTGCGCCGGCGCTTGCTGATCCGGACGCTGGAACGGTTGAACGGCGGCCGGCTGGAGCAGGTCGCCGTCGAGAGCGATCAGGATGTTCTGGCGCTCAGCGCCGGATTGCCGGCGGGAGAATTGCTGCTGGTCTGCAACCTCAATTTCGATTGTCTGAAGGAGATCGAATTGCGCTTGAAGGCGCCGGTCCGGCGGTTGGAACGATTGACCGGCGCCGGGGAATGGTGTGAGACGGCCTGTGAACCGCTGCCGGACGGCATCCGCATCCCGCACTCGCTGTATCCCTATGAAAACATCATCCTGAAGATAAGCCGGTAGGCGATGCCGCCCGGAAGTTCCGGGCGGGCCGAAAAACTCCAAATTGACGGAGTAGGTATTTTTTATTGTTTCAGGAAAATTTCGACGACCGGAATTTCAATGTCCGGCTTCCGGATCGGCAAGGTCAGAACGCAACTGTCCGGCGGCATGTTTTCGTGCATATAATCGTTGTCGTTGCTTTGCTTCGGCGCATCGGCGAAAGCGACTTCGCTGGCGTCGTGCAGCAGTTGAGCGTATTCGATTCTGCCGGCCAGCTTCGGCAATTCCAGCAGCCGGAAGGGCCAGTCGAAAATATGGAGGTACAACCGGCGGCTTTGCGGGTTGTAAGTGTAGCGGCAGCAGTCCGGTTCCGGAAATTCGGCCGGCGCCATCGTACAGCCGTAGATCGCCCGGCTGTTGAATTTCATCCAGTCGGCATAAACCTTGAGCGCCGCTTCCGCCCGGCTGTCGAAGCCGCCGCGGCCGGTCGGCCCGACGTTCATCAGCAAATTGCCGCCGCGCGACACATGGCGGATCAGGATGCCGAGCAGTTGGCTCGGGGATTTCCAGCTCATTTCGTCGCGGAAATACCCCCAGCTGCCCGAAAAGGTCTGACAGCCTTCCCACGGGACCGGATTGCCCGCCTGGTCGGTGACGCCGCGCTGCGGCACGAATTGTTCCGGCGAGCGGAAATCGCCGGCGCCGGGCAGGTCGCAGCGGTCGTCGATGATGATTTGCGGCTGCAGTTTGCGCACCAGAGCGAGCAATTTTTCCGATTCCCAGTCGTGGCGGCCTTTGCCGCGTTTCAGGTGAGGATAGGAGAAGTCGAACCAGATGACGGAGATTTTACCGTATTCGGTCAACAGCTCAGTGACCTGGTTGCGCATGTATTCGGCATATTTTCTCATATCGCGGGATTTGTTTTTTTCATCCTGGGTCGGATCGTCGCGCAGCGGATGGAGATCGTCGACCGTGAAATCCGGATGGTGCCAGTCGATCAACGAATAATAAAAGCCGACCTGCAGGCCTTCGGCGCGGAAGGCGTCGACGACTTCGCGCAGCAAATCCCGTCCGACCGCCGTGTTGGTCACTTTGTAGTCGGTGTATTTCGTATCCCACAGGCAGAATCCTTCGTGATGTTTGGCGGTGATGACGAAATATTTCATGCCGGCCGCCCGGGCTTGACGCGCCCATTCGCGCGGCTGAAAAAGGTCCGGATCGAAGTGGTCGAAATATTTCTGATAATCTTCGGTCGGGATCTGCTCGAAATTGCGGATCCACTCGTGGCGGGCCGGCAGGGCGTAGAGGCCCCAGTGGATGAACATCCCGAAACGCGCTTCGCTCCACCAACTCAAATCACCATGCGGATAAGTCATTTTGCTTCCTCGTCTGTTGTAATTTTCATCCGGTCTGGCCGGTGTGTTGTGGTCTGAAAATATTATACATCGAAAGAGGCTCGGAGAAAATTGTTTTTTATGGCAAAAACATGTACATTAGTCCGAAAATGGAGAAATTCCGTGTTTGATATCATCGATCAATTGTCAATTGCGATTACGCACAGCTCGATCAATGAAATGACGTTTCGCAATTGGAATTACCGTCTGGGCAGCGTCATCACGTTGCGCAGCTCCCGCACTTGGATCAATCCTACGGGCAACGCAATGCTTGCCACAGCGGGTTCAGGCGACGTATTGAGCGGCATGCTCGGCGCCTTCTTTGCTCAAGGATATGACCTCGTGAGTGCTACCCTTGCAGCCGTGTACCTGCACGGCAAAGCAGGTGAAGAATATGCCGCGGGCTTTACGGCGAGCGACATTGCGCCGGCTGCTGCCGCTGCGCTCAACACGATGCGTTTGAGTCGTCCGGAATCGGAAGAATAATCGTTTCTGGTAGAAGAATTTGATTACACGCCGCGGATGCTTTCATCTGCGGCGTGAGTTTCTATAAGTTCTCGAATTTTTCTGGAAAAACTTCCTTTTGCGTTAGCCAAATATACGTGAAAGCCCGAATCCTTTAAATTAGAATTCCCAATTGACGCGTTGCTTCTCTTTCTTTTTGTGCTCAGAAAGAGCGCGTAGCGGTATTTTGACGCCCATCGTATCCGCCCCGTCTGTTCACACGAACAGCTTGAAGAAAAAGGGCAACGTGACAATCAATCACAGAAAGGATAGGACATGTCCAAGAAAAAACTTCTGACCGTGCTCGCAGGTCTTGCCTCTTTATGCATCGGCGTCAACGCCGCCGAACTTAACGCCTACTCCGTGATGCCGGAAAAGTACGCTTCGCGCATCTTTGCCGAATTCACCAAAGACACCGGAATCAAGGTGAACTTTCTTCGTTTCTCCACCGGCGAAGCGCTGGCTCGTCTGACGGCTGAAAAAGGCAACCCGCAGGTTGACATCATGATGGGCGGTCCTGCCGACATGTATGCCGCTGCCAGCAAGGAAGGCATCTTTGAAGCCTATCGCCCGGCGGACTCCGACGCTATCGACGCTTCCATGCGCGACCCCAACAACTATTGGACCGGCATCGGCGTCATTCCGTTGTGCTTCCTCACCAACACCAAGTTCCTGAAGAAGAACAACATGGAACCGCCGAAGAAGTGGTCGGACCTTCTCGATCCCCGCTATAAGAAAAATCTGCAGATGGCCGATGCGCGCACTTCCGGCACCGCCACCGAACGCATCTTCTCGCTCGTGAAGATCATGGGTGAAGACGAAGCCTTTAAGTTCCAGAAACAGCTCAACGGCAATATCCAGATGTACACCAAGAGCGGTGCGGGCGGCGCCATGCCGATCGCCACCGGTCAATGTGCCTCGGGCATCTTCTACATCGTTGACGCTCTGGACATCCAACAGCAGGGTTACCCGGTTGTCATCTCCTATCCTGAAGACGGCGTGAGCTACGGCATCGAAGCCACGGGCGTCATCAAGGGCGGCAAAAACAACGCCGAAGCTAAAAAGTTCGTCGACTGGGCCACGTCCAAGAAGTTTGCCGAATTCATCGTCGCCAATAAGATCAATTACGTTCCGACCCGCAGCGACGTAAAGACCGACAATCCTATTCTGGATCTTTCCAAGATCAAGATGATTCCGACCGACGTCACCTGGAAGGGCGAAAAACGAAAGGAATACACCCAGCGCTGGATCAACGAAGTCATCAAGTAAGGCTACGCGTTGCGTGAGCGCCGCCTGGGCAATTCCTTCACGGCGGTGCTCGCCGGGAATATTTCCTTTTCTTTATCGGCATTTGGAGACTGACAATCCTTCAGTCTCTCTTTTCTTGTTTTTATCGACAACACTATGACGACCTCTTCCGGTGCAACGGGACGGGACGCCTCGACACGTCTCACTGTGGCGATGTTGTGGCTTTTGATCGGCGTCTTCGTGCTCTATCCGCTTTGCCGACTTCTTGCCATGACCTTCTGGGGCGAGAACGGTTTTACCTTTGAAAACCTCAAGCCATTCGTCTCAAGCTGGTACGACCAACAGGCTGCCGTCAACAGCATTTTGCTGGGCTTTTCCGTGGGGCTGGCAGGCACGATTCTCGGCTTTATTTTCGCCTTTGCTGTCACGCGCCTGCAGATGCCTTCTTGGGCGAAGTTCATCATCAGCGCCATCACAATTCTCCCACTGATTTCTCCTCCTTTTACGAGCAGTATCGCCCTAACGCTTTTGCTCGGCCCCAACGGCATGATCCTCACGCTTCTAGGTATTGAGGACTTTAACTTTTACGGTTTCTGGGGCACGTTCATTTCCGAGACGCTCACCTTCTTCCCGGTGGCGTTCATGACGCTTTCGACCATTCTGTCGCGTATCGACCCGAACCTGGAAGACGCCGCTTACTCTTTGGGCGCTTCGAGCCTTACGGTTTTTCGTACGGTCACGATGCCGCTGGCCGTTCCGGGCATCGCCAATGCGTTCCTGCTGGTTTTTTCCTGTTCTCTCGCCGACTTCGCAACGCCGCAGGTCTTGGGTGGGCACTCGTTTCCCGTCCTTCCCACGCAAGCCTATCTGCAGATCACTGGCATGTATGACTTCAAGGGCGGCGCAGCACTTTCTTTCATGCTGCTGATCCCGGCTCTGATCGTCTATTTGCTTCAGCACTACTGGGTGAGCCGCAAAAATTTCGTCACGGTGAGCGGCAAAGCAGGAGGCCGCAGCTCGATTCACGGTCCGGGGTTGCTTGTGACAACCGTCATGAGTGTCGTCATCGCTTCTGTGATCGCTCTCATCATCGCCATCTACTCCGTCATCGTTCTGGGTAGCGTCGTCAAGGTATGGGGCGTTGACAATTCCATCACGTTTGCCAACTATGAATACGTCATGACTCACGGCATAAAGGCTATCAAAGACACGCTTCTGATTGCCTGCATCGGCACCCCCTTGGGCGGCCTGCTGGCTGTGCTCGTGGGCTACGTGACGACTCGTCTGAAAGTCCGCGGTCACAAGACTTTGGAAACGGCTTCGCTTTTGAACTACACGCTTCCGGGCACCGTGGTCGGTATCGCCTACATCATTGCCTTCAACGACAAGCCTATCGTTCTCACCGGTACGATCTACATTCTGATTGCGGCTTATGTCTTCCGTTACTCTTCGGCAGGTATCCGCAATGTCATTGCCGCGCTCTCCCAAATCGATCCGTCGATCGAAGAAGCCAGCCGCAGCCTGGGAGCTTCGTCCGTGAAGACTTTCACGTCCATCACGATTCCGCTTGTACTACCGGCAATTTTGTCGGGCATGAAGTACCTCTTCATCCACTCCATGACAGCCATCAGCGCAACGATCTTCCTCGTATCGGTTCACTGGACTCTGATCACAACCCGCATCTTGGAATGCATGACCGAACTGCAGTTTGCTCAGGCCTGCGCCTTCTCGGTCGTTCTGATTCTTCTCGTTTTCATGGCCTCAGGCGCTATGACGCTGCTGGCCCGCGTACTGTGCCGCAACGGCGACACCATTGGAGCACGTTAAATGTCCGTTTCTCTCAGTCTTAAAAACATCTGCCGCCGTTTCATCAAAGATAACGAAGAATTCCTGGCCGTCAACAACGTCAATCTCGACGTCCAGCCCGGCGAATTTCTGACTTTTCTCGGACCATCAGGCTGCGGCAAAACCACCACGCTTCGCATGATCGCGGGCTTTGAAACCCCGACTTCAGGCGAAATCCGCGTCGATGGCGTTGACATCACGCACGTCCCGGCCAATGAACGCGGTTTGGGTTTTGTTTTCCAAAACTACGCTTTGTTTCCGCACATGACCATTTTCGACAATGTCGCGTACGGTCTTAAGATTCGCGGCGAATCGAAAGAAACCATGGCCGCCAAAGTGCGCGAGGCTCTTGCATTGGTTGGTCTTACCAAGGCCGAACAACGCTACCCGAGTCAGCTCTCGGGCGGTGAGCAGCAACGTGTGGCACTGGCCCGCGTGCTCGTTCTTCGTCCCAAGCTCCTCTTGATGGACGAACCACTTTCGAACCTTGATGCCAAACTTCGTCTACACATGCGTACCGAAATCCGCCGCATTCAGCAGAAACTCGGCATCACGTGTCTATACGTGACGCACGATCAGAAAGAAGCGCTCACGATGTCGGATCGCATCATGGTCATGCACGGCGGCAAGATCGAACAAATCGGCACGCCGATGCAGCTCTACGAAGATCCCGCGACACCTTTCGTGGCAGACTTCATCGGGCAAGCTAACCTCATCGAAGGCCGCTTGGAAGCAATCGAAGCCGACGGATTCGGCATTATTTCCGTGGCCAGCCAGAAACTGCGCGCCCGCATGGGCAAACAAAATCCCCCGGCCGTGGGTGAAAACGCCTATTTGGTGGTGCGCCCCGAAAACCTGCATCTGCAGGCTGGTTCTGAGAGCTTCAACGTGCAGATCGTCAATCGCCTCTTTGAGGGTGATCGAATTGACTATCACGTCCAGATTCCGAACTCGAACCAGGCAAAGCCCTACAGCATGTCTGTTCCGTTCCTGCCCGGGACCAAGCTCATTGATGTCGGCACTGAACTGCAGGCAACCTTTACGCCACAAGCCGGCGTAATCATCAAGCGCTAAAAGCTTGACCCCAACAAAAACGCCGTCGGTTTTCCGGCGGCGTTTTTGTCGGCTCAATGGTCGAGTCTCACACGTTCTCAATCACTCAAGCATTGAGCACAAAGAACTTTTCTACCAAGCCCTCGTCATTCACGCGCACAGCATAGCGATGCAAACGAGCCTGGCGCAAAAGAGCCTGATCAATATCGTCCTGCACCTTGCGAGCCTCTTTCTGAAGATCGGCAAGGAATCCGTCGTGAATTTCTGTAAGTTCCTGCGCATGCTTTGAAATAGCTGTAGCGCGCGAAATTTCGTGTTCGCCCTCTGTCCGCATACGCGAAGGATCAAGCTTGTCATGTGCCACCTTTTGAGCGGCGGCAATAAGCGCGCGTACGTCCGTAAACTGGTTGACGTCACCAGCCACCGCATTGGCACAACGCACTTCTTCTTCAAAAGAGTCGCCGATTGACACACGCAATAGCGAACAGATGCGCATGAAGCGAACCGTGAGGTCACGCACGTACATATAAGCGATCGCGTGAATCAATGCGTCATCAGCGTCTTCTAGGTTCAAGACCTTTGCCGCACGCTGTTCAATGGCTTCGTCAATACGATCAGCCTGTTCATGCATATCCTTGGAAATCAAGTCGATTTCGTTCAAATATTCCGGCACTTGCTCGGCTGTCACTCCGCTTTTTACAGCGGCCACTACCGCCGAAAGGCTCGCGTAACGCATCGTCCAGCTTGCCACCGTTTCATATGCGACATGCTGAGGCAAATCTGACAAGCGTTTGGCAACTTCCGCATTTTCCTTATCGAGCTCGGCACGCAGTTCGTGAGGCATTCCTTTGGGATTGAACGCAGACCACAACGCAGCCACAAGCCCCAGCTTGGAAGCTGCCAAAGACATCTTCATGGGGTCACCCAGCGCCTCACCCGTTTCATCAATAGCTGACACATGAGTGACAACGCCCGCCGAACAATCCGTACGGAAAATCCCTTCTTGGAGAGCAGCCTCAAGCGCTGGCGCAAAACTCACCGAATAGATGTGACGTTCGAAAGCACTTCCCGGCACCCAGGCAAGTTGGCAAACATGAGCAAAAAGTACATCCAGTTTCCGCCGCGTTTCTTCGGTCGATTCGATTTCCATCCAATGCTCGCGATCAATCTTGAAAGCACGTTGGATAAACACTTCGGGAGAAACTGCATTTTCACGCACGGTCGTGAGTGCCAACATTGTCGGGCGATGGACATTGACGGCATCAAATTCCTGCACTTCTGGCGGCTTTTTGACCGCACCGCGCGCCGGGTTTTCATTAGGCACGGGACGTCCGCTCTGAATATGCTTTGTCTTGGCGGTCGACTTGCCGCCTCCCTCTTTGCTCAGTCGACGCAGGATAAAGCCCAGCGCCACGAGCGCAACAACCATTAATAAAAGAAAAACACCGGATAGTTCTTGCTGCATCTTTGGCGATCCGAAAGAAAAGCTTTCTTGCTTGGATTGTAGTCCGTTCGGTGCCCCTGCCGCCTACTGAAAACGCCCGAGAAACATTGGATTTTATGCGTATGTAGGGGCTTTAGCGTGCCAGCGAAACACATCTGTCTCCTCGTTTTCGCTAAGTCTCTGAATCGATTCCTTTTTTGCCCGTAACATTGAAAAGACGCCCTGATACAATGCGTCAAACTAAAAATCATCGGCCGTCGTTTTCCGGTTCCATCCGGTTATAAACGGAACAGGCCTGTTCCAAACACTTAGGGAGTTTCACTTTGCCCACCATTGCCAGCGGCTTTCGTCTTGCAAATAACGTCAAAATTCCTTGTGTCGGTCTTGGAACCTGGCAGGTTCCGGACGACGAAAAATTGATTGAGCACATTCACGACGCTATCAACATCGGTTATCGCCACATTGACACTGCCTTCATTTACGGCAACGAAGCCGGTGTGGGCGAAGCCGTTCGTACCTGTGGCATTCCGCGTGAGAAACTTTTCATCACAAGCAAGCTCTGGAATGCAGATCGCGGATACGATGCCGCCATGCGAGCCTTTGATAACACCCTGAAAAAAATGGATCTGTCCTATCTGGATTTGTTCCTCATTCATTGGCCTGCCGCCAAGGGGGAACCGATGACCTGGCGAGCCCTCGAAGACCTTTACGAGCAGGGAGTTGTACGAGCCATCGGTGTGAGCAACTTCCTTTCGCACCATCTGGTGCCATTGCTTGCTCGCGCCCGCATCGCTCCGATGGTCAACCAGATTGAATTTCACCCCGGTTATCGTCAGGCTAGTACATTCGACTTCTGCTGCAGCCGCAACATTCAGGTCGTTGCCTGGTCTCCGCTGGCGCGCGGAGCCCTGGTACGCAATCCTGTTCTGCTCGAAATCGCCAACCATCACGGCGTCTCGACCGGTCAGGTTTGCCTGCGTTGGTGTCTGCAACACGGCGTTGCGGCCGTCGTGAAGTCTCTGTCGCCCGAACGTCGCCGAATGAATGCGGATTTGTTCAGCTTCAGCCTGTCGCCGGAAGAAATGCAGCGGCTCGACAATATGCCGCAGACGGGATTCTCAGGTCTCGATCCGGATCACGTGACATTCTGATCCGCCATTGCATCTCGGGGAAAAAAGGACGCTATCCTTTTCGGACGCGTCCTTTTTCATTGTGTCGATGCCCACGACTTACTTTTCGAGACCTTCAGCAATGCGTTTGCCTCGAGGCGTTCCGTATGTGAGCGCCACACGCGGCGACAACACAAAATACAGACTCCATCCGATACTCCATCCAAAGAGCTGGATCAGACTCATTTCGGTGAGTGCCAGACCAAAATACCAACTCTGCAACATGGCCGCGCAAGGTCCCATCAGCCAAACGCCAACCACAGCAAAAGCCACCGCATTGGGAGAACGCTTGGCCGCAATCTGCCAGATCACCCACGCTCCAATGCAGATGGAAACGAGACCTGGCACAACCGCTACAAAGGCCGCCAGCATGGTCTGCGAATTGCGTTCCAGCATAAACCAGAGTTCACTCGTCATATAGACGGTCTGCCAGACGAGCGTCAAAAGCCAACCGATTTGCCCTGCCAGAAAGAGCCACAGAACGCCACCGAAACCACTTTTGGCACGCGATGAAGTCAAAAGCGGCGGTCGCGTCTGAGCGTAACGGCCAACAAAAAAAGTAGGAATCAAAACCACGGCCGCCGCCAGAAGCCAGCCGATCATACCCCCGAACAAATGCATATTGGTGTGTTCCGTTCAAAAAAGAGTTTTCGCAATTTAGCAAAAGAGAAGCACCTGGACGCTTGAACTGAAGCTCGCTTGTGTTACTTGATTTTGCGGTGAGCTTGTCCGCAGCAGCACCCGATCTCGAATTCGCGACAACAGTCACAGGAATCAGTAAACGACTCAAGCTCTTGCAATATGCCGCATGACTTACCCTCGTGATTCCCAGTGCAGTGGCACTCTAATGCTTGCAATTTCTGCTTGAGCTCCATCAATTCTCGAATGCGGCTGTCGATGTCTCGGATGTGTGCATCAATTGTTTCATGCACCACTTCGAAATCGCGAGGCTGTGCGTTCTCAAGGTTGGTGAGCTTGGCGATTTCCTCAAGACTCATGTCAAGCAACCGACAATGGCGAATAAAGTGAAGTCTTGCCAGATGTTTGCGTGTGTAATTGCGGTAGTTGTTGTCCAAGCGCAGCGGCGCGGGCAGCAAACCTTGCGCTTCGTAATAGCGGATGGTTTCCACGGCCACACCCGAGCGCTGAGCCAATTCTCCGATACGCATGCGTTGTCCTTTCCCAGAAAAAAATTCTTGACACTGTAGCGACTACAGGGTTTCTAATGATACCTGTCTAGGAACCCTTTATCCGTATTCGCCTGAGCCATGACACCCTCTTTCCCTTGCATCAAGCTCTACATTCCGGAAATGTGCTGCGGAGCCGAAACCGCCTTGATTGAAAAAGCCTTCAAAGGCAGCGACCTTATCAAGGACGTCCGTTTCGACACGCTTGCGCGAACCGCAATTTTCACTCCGGCCAATGAAAACGTCACCGCAGCAATGCTCATCACTGTCGTTGACTCGGTGGGTATGCAGGCAAGCGAAATACGCGAGACGATTCTCTCGGAAATGTCGATTCGCATCAGTGCCATGCAAACCGAAGCCGACATCAAGCAGATTCTTGACCTCATTGGGCTTGACTGTGCGGTCGACAAGATCAACAGAATCGTGAAATTTCACTCGGACGCAGAACATTGTTTTGCCATTCTCGAAAAGCTGCAGCAAGCCGGATATGACGCGGTTGTCGTTGCCTCAAACAAGACAAGTTCCAGACAAAACGTTACCGAATCGCTTCCATGGACGCGACTGGGCATTGCGTTTGTCTTTGCTGCGGCAGCTGAGGCCATTGAACTGACGCACGCTCTGCCCGAGTGGGCGATCATGGCGTGTGCAGCCATAGCGATTTTGCTTGCTGGTTTTCAGACGATTTTTAAGGGACTGGGCTTTCTCTTTCGTCTGATCTTCAACATGGATACGCTCATGAGCGTCGCCGTAATCGGTGCCGTTTGCTTGGGGGCCTGGCCTGAAGCCGCCATGGTAATGGTGCTTTATGAGATCGGCGAAGCCATTGAGGACATGAGCATGACCCGGGCTCGCAACGCCATCCGCAAACTTATGGACGTGGCCCCTACCGAAGTCACCGTCAAAGTGGGTGAGAGTTGGAAGCGTATGAAGGCTGAGGCCGTCCCCGCAGGATCTCTGTACCGCATCGAGCCGGGCGAGCGAGCCGCTTTGGACGGTATGGTCGAAGACGGTGCTGGTTCCATGGACGAATCGATGATCACGGGCGAATCAATGCCCGCATCAAAGACTGTCGGTTCACGAGTTTTTGCCGGCACGCTGGCATTGGAAAGTACGCTTACCGTGAGAGCCACGGCAGCTTCGGCTGACTCAATGAGCGCACGCATCATCCGAGCCGTGGAAGAAGCTGAGCAAAAAAAGGCGCCCTTACAGCGGTTCGTTGACAAATTTGCCTCCCGCTACACCCCTACAGTGTTTGCGCTTGCCATTTTGACAGCGATTTTCGGTCCGATTCTTTCCAGTGAACCGTGGACTGTCTGGATTTATCGCGCATTGGTACTCCTTGTAATTTCCTGTCCGTGCGCTTTGGTGATCTCCACGCCGGTGACGATTGTGTCGGCCGTTTCTGCAGCCGCCCGCCGCGGCATACTCATCAAAGGTGGCGTCTATCTGGAAGCCGGCCGCACCCTGAAACACGTCTGTCTGGACAAAACGGGGACTGTCACCAAAGGCAAGCCCTCATTGAACAACATCACGCTAACCAGTCCGGTGGCGAAAGACAGAGCTCTTTTGATCGCCGCCAGCCTCGCGGCCATGAGTTCGCATCCGGTCAGTCGTGCAATTGCCGAGCATTTCGCAACGGAAAACCGCTCGACACTGCCGGTGAAAAACTTTAAAGCATTACCGGGCAGCGGCACGCAGGGCGTCATTGACGGCTCTCTCTTTTTCCTGACCAATCTCAATTGGCTTACCAGCCGCGGCGCCGTGGCACCTGACGTGACCGCTGCCTTTGAGGCCGCACATTCCAAAGGGCAGACAGCCGTAGCCTTAAGCGATATGTTCGGCGTTGTTGCAGTGTTTGCGGTCGCCGATACGTTAAAGAACAACTCAGCTCAGGCGATTTCTCTGATGAAAAAGGTCGGGCTTACACCCTGGTTGTTAACAGGTGACAACGCGCGTGCAGCTCAAGCTATTGCGCAAAGCGTCGGCATTGACAACGTCAAAGCCGAACTTTTGCCTGAGCAAAAACTGGAAGTCATTGAAAAACTTGAATCCCAAGCGCCAACAGCGATGGTGGGCGACGGCATCAACGACGCCCCCGCGTTGTCTCGAGCACGCATCGGTTTTGCCATGGGTATCAAAGGGGCCGATACGGCAATCGAAGCGGCCGACGTGGCCATCATGGACGACAACATCGCCAAAATAGCTTGGTTTAAGAAGCTCTCGGAGTTAACGCATACCACGCTGATTCAGAACATCGTTTTTGCTCTCGGCGTCAAGTTTTGTTTCATGATCGCGGCGCTCGCAGGTTACGCCACAATGTGGATGGCTGTCTTTGCCGACACGGGTGTGTGCCTCATTGTGGTGGCCTGGGGATTGCGCCTGATGCGATCGGCCGGCAAGGTAGACCTCATGCTTGGCGCATAGATTCGTTTATTCGCGACGCAAAGTGAAGTGCGGAATGATGGCTTTGACGGCTTCAATTGTGGCAGCCGATGGCCAAGCTTCGGGCACAGGATCATATACTGTTTCCACGCCCGGAGCTTTGCGGTAGATCTGAATCGCGTAGGTGTCGGCGCCGCGTTTTCTGAGCCAGCCGGCAATCGCTATCAGATCATTCTCGCTGAGAAAGTCAGGGTGCGCCGTTGTACGGGCTTCAAATTTTGTACCAGCTTGACGGATGATCTCGAAGCTTTCCATAAAAGCTTTGTGCGCACCGCTGATGCCCGCAATCGCATCAAACGCTTGGGGGTTGTCAGGGTTGCCCTTGACATCAAGTCCCACCCAATCCACCAGACCAATGCATTCCTTCAGATGCCGGGGATAGGCTCCTGAAGTGTGCAGCCCGACCAGATACCCCTCGTCCTTAACAAGACGAACAGCCGACGGCAACGCTGGATCCATACAGGGTTCACCGCCTGAAAAAACAATACCGTCGAGAAGCCCCTTACGTTTCTTAAGCAACGCTTCAATACCTGCCCAATTGGGGTCACCCTCTTGGCTGCGACGCGAGCGCATCCAGCGGTTGTGACAATAGGAGCAACGCCAAGGGCAACCGCGCAGAAAGACGACTGCGGAAAGCTTGCCTGGAAAATCAATGCTTGTAAAAGGCGTAACCGCCGCGATGCGTAACGCCGCGGCGGGAGTAAGCACGTCGAAATTGAGCACTTGTCCGATGAGTGAAAGCAGGCAATGAGATTGGAGTTTACTTTGAAGTGCCGCAACCGCACTTCGATTCGACAAAGTACTTGCGTTCCTCAAATTCACCCTTCTTGCCGATATTGAAGGACTGAACAGGACGATGGTAACCCATCACGCGCGTCCACACTTCGCAAGGCTGACGTTCGCTGTCCTTGAGTTGGATTGTTTCATTGGCCTTTTCTGTCATTTCATTTCCTCCTTCAACGCTGCGTGGCAAAGCCACGCAATCGTCAATTAAGTGTTGTCAAGCGACCTGTTCAAGCTGACGAGCTTTCTTGGCGGCCAAAAGTTCAGCATCGCACTTCGGACAGAAGTCGTGTCGCCCAGAAAGATAACCGTGCTTGGGACAAATCGAGAACGTTGGCGTCACCGTGATATAAGGCAAACGGAAGCGCGTCAACGTACGACGTACCAGGTCACGGCAAGCTTCGGCCGAGCTGATGGCTTCGTTCATGTAAAGATGAAGCACGGTGCCGCCGGTGTATTTGCGCTGCAGGTCTTCCTGCATTTCAAGCGCCTCGAACGGATCGTCCGTAAAGCCCACGGGCAGCTGAGACGAGTTCGTGTAATACGGATGACTCGGTGTGCCGGCCTGCAGGATGTCTGGAAAGCGCTTCTTGTCTTCCTTGGCAAAGCGATACGTCGTACCCTCGGCAGGCGTTGCTTCGAGGTTATACATATGCCCCGTTTCCGTCTGGAATTCAACCATGCGAGTACGCACATGATCGAGCAGCCGCACGGCCATATCGTGCCCTTTTGCTGTCGTGATGTCTTCAGCATCGTCCGTGAAGTTGCGGATCATTTCGTTTAGGCCGTTAACGCCGATCGTCGAGAAATGGTTACGCAATGTACCGAGATAACGCTTGGTGTACGGGAAAAGACCCTGATCAATGTGCTTTTGAATCGTCTTGCGCTTGATTTCCAGCGAATCGCGAGCAAGCTCCAGCAAATGATCCAGGCGCGCAAAGAGGGCCTTTTCACTACCCTTGAAAAGGTACCCCAGGCGAGCGCAGTTGATTGTCACCACACCAAGACTGCCCGTCTGTTCAGCCGAACCGAACAAACCGTTGCCACGCTTGAGAAGCTCACGCAAATCAAGCTGCAAGCGGCAGCACATTGATCGAATCATGTTGGGCTTAAGCTCGGAGTTGATGAAGTTCTGAAAATATGGCAGACCATAACGCGCCGTCATATCAAAAAGCGGCAGCACATTGGGGCTGTCCCAATCAAAATCCGGCGTGATGTTGTAGGTTGGAATCGGAAAGGTAAAGACTCGGCCCTTGGCGTCACCTTTGGTCATGACCTCAATGTAGGCTCGATTGATCATGTCCATCTCTTTTTGCAGTTCACCGTAGGTAAAAGGCATTTCCTCACCACCGATCAGCGGATGGACATTCTTGAGGTCTTCCGGGCAAGTCCAATCAAACGTGAGATTCGTAAATGGCGTTTGCGTGCCCCAGCGGCTCGGCACATTCAAGTTGTAAATGAGTTCCTGAATGCCCTGAAGCACTTCTTCGTAAGGCGTATTGTCTTTACGAATGAAAGGCGCCATGTAGGTGTCAAACGATGAGAAGGCCTGAGCGCCCGCCCATTCGTTTTGCATGGTGCCGAGGAAATTGACGATCTGCCCCGTGGCCGAAGAAAAGTGCTTGGGAGCGCCTGCTTCCACCTTGCCGGGAACGCCATTGAAGCCCTCCTGCAACAGAGTACGCAGACTCCAGCCTGCGCAGTAGCCCGAGAGCATGTCCAAATCGTGAATATGGAAGTCAGCCTGACGGTGGCACTGACCGATCTCGGGCGTGTACACGAAATTCAGCCAGTAGTTGGCAATCACCTTGCCAGAGACATTGAGAATCAAGCCGCCCAGACTGTAGCCTTGATTGGCGTTGGCATTAACGCGCCAGTCAGACTGATTGAGGTATTCGTTGATAGAGCTTTCAACATCCACCCAGCTTTTTTTTGCATCTCGGTTGCGCGCACGCTGTTCGCGATAAACGATGTAGGCGCGAAGCGTTTCGAAATGCCCCGCTTCGTAGAGCGCGTGTTCGACGGCATCCTGCACTTGCTCGATATGGGGAGTTGCTACGCTGAGCTCGCGCAGACGCAGCATCACGAGCGTGTCGGTGATTTCTTGAGCGCGTTCGCGGCCGAACTGATTGGTTGCCTTGCCGGCGCATTCGATGGCGTAGACGATTTTGTGAACGTCAAAATCCTTGACAGAACCGTCGCGTTTGATGATGTGCTTGATCTCTACTGCCATTTCCTTTGCACCTTTGTTGTTGTAATTTGATTGTTGTTCGAGCAGCTGCCTCGCCACCTCTGTTTCAACAGCATGAAAACTGCTTGAGAGACCAAAAAACGCCTCAGAAGGCGTCTTTTTTTCAGAGAGTCGATATGCAACCCAACACGCCTGAGTCTAGTCAATTGCAACTCTCGAGGCAATAGACCAAAAGCCCAGGTTCTCGTTCCCACCTTCCAAACTTAACACTACATCTTGTGGATGTCCGTTTGGAAGCCTTGAAAATCAAGAGGTCCGACAATTCAAATTCTCGTTCAATGTCGTACCTAAGCTCGAAATTCGAAACAATTTGTCGCCAACATCCAATGCGTACATCTTTGGACCATCAGCAGGCCACTTCTTCCGCATTTAATCCAATACGAGCTCAAAATTTCTACTTGAAAAATAATTTGCTTCGAATTAAGTGAGAACCCCTATTATCAATTGCCTAGGACTAGGTTAAATTACGTACCGCAATAAGGCATCTGCGCCTCAATTGCCTCCCTGTGCAGCAAACTCCCGAGGGGCCGTTTTCGAAGCCCTCCCTCTTCGAAAGCGAGCATTGTAGTTTGCTGCATTTCTAGGACCTGACCCGTTGTTGGTTGGGTCTTTTTTTATATAAAAAAAGGGATACCCGAGAGCCTCCCGTTTGTCTGCATTTTTACTTGTCGCCTCAACCAATCAACACGTCGTACTGCTCTTGTGTATAGGCAGGTTCGGCTTCCAGATGCACTGGTTTTTGCACAAAGCTCTGAAGAAGCTCAAGCGCGCACGCTTCATCTTCCAAGAAGAAATCAATTACTGATTGGGACGCCAAAATTTTGAAGGAATCGGCCTTTTCATACTGACGGTACAGTCTCACGATTTCACGCATGATTTCGTAGCAGACAGTCCGCGCCGTCTTGATTTCCCCTCTGCCGCCACATAACGGACACGGTTCGCAGAGCGTGTGTGAAAGCGACTCTCGCGTACGCTTTCTCGTCATCTCGACGAGTCCCAACTCAGTGAATTCCGAAATTGTAAGTTTCGTGCGATCGGTTGACGCCGCCCGCCGCAGTTCTTCAAGCACGGCCGCCTTGTGGGCGGGATTTTGCATATCAATGAAATCAATGATGATGATGCCGCCGAGATTGCGCAAACGCAACTGACGGGCAATGGTCTTGGCCGCTTCCAAATTGGTCTTGAAAACTGTTTCGGAGAAGTCGCGTTTGCCAACAAAACCGCCCGTATTCACATCGACCGTCGTCATGGCTTCAGTGCAATCCACCACAATGTAGCCTCCGCTCTTGAGCGGCACGCGGCGATCGAGCGCCCTCTGCAGTTCCGCTTCCACCTGCTGAGTTTCGAAAAGCGGTTCCTCTCCGGTGTAAAGCTCCAGTAGCGGCAAAGCTCCCTGTGCATAGGCCTGAGCGAATTCCTTGAGTTCGTCGAACACTTCCCTGCTGTCAACGAAGATCCTGCGTGTTTCAGCCTGCACCATGTCACGAAGAACACGTTTGGACAGCGACAGATCCTCGTAAAGCAAACTCGGCGCAGGCGACACGCCGGCCTTCTTACTGGTTTCCTGCCATAGACAGCCCAGATAGCGCATATCTTCGAGCAACTCCTCGTCGGTCGCAGATTCTTCGGCACAGGTGCGCACGATGTAACCGCCCCTATCTTCCGGCTTTTTGAGTCGCATCACCTGTTCGCGCAATGATTCTCGGCGCGCTTCGTCTTCAATCTTTTGACTCACGCCAATGTGATCGTCCTGCGGCAGATAAACGAGTTTGCGACCAGCCAGAGAGATAGTAGTGGTCAGTCGTGCGCCCTTGGTGCCGATTGGGTCCTTAGCAACCTGCACGAGGAGTCGCTGTCCCTCTCCGATCATCTTCTCAATCGGGCGATACTCACCATTTTCCTGTCGAGCCCCTTCAATATCGAGCACGTGCAAGAAGGCCGTGCGCTCAAGCCCGATGTCGACGAAGGCCGACTGCATACCGGGCAGCACCCGAAGCACCTTACCGACATAAACGTTGCCGACAAGTCCGCGACTGGCGGCGCGTTCGATATGAAGATCCTCCAACACTCCGTCGACAAGAATCGCTACGCGTGTTTCGCGGGGCGAACAATTGATCAAAATATCTTGTATTTGCTGCATGGCTCACTCAGACGGCCAACCGATCAGACGATATGGCTGCCGCTGTCAAAAATCACAAGTTTTAATGGTTTTGCGATTTTACCCGAGCACATTCAGGCCTTCCTTGGAATGGAAAGCATTACCGTCTTCGCTTGCAGACTCTTCACCTTGCGGACGCAACGCCTCTTCGCGCTGTTTTTGACACTGTCGGCAGGTCGTGCTGCATCCGCCCGCGCAATGCCACTCCGGCTGAAGCGTGATGTGTTCAAGACCGAATTCCGTCAAAAGCATTTTTTGAGCGTCGGAAAGCACCTTTTCCCAATCAATGCCTTCCTGGACACACAGGTGCGCCATAACGGCCCCATGACCGGGTGCCAGCGTCCAGACATGCAAATCATGCACGCGGCTTACGCCGGGAATGCGACTCAATGCATCCCCCACGTCGTAATAGTTGACGCCCTCAGGAACTCCATCGAGAAGAACGGCAGAAGAATCCTTGAGCACTTCATAAGTGGAGTGCAAAACAAGCGCACCTACAACAAAAGACAAAATCGGATCGGCTATCGCAAACTTCTCCCCGAAGAAATAAATCAGGGCACCAGCCAGAATCGCTGCCACGGAACCGAGCAGGTCGCCCATCACATGCAGCAGCGCAGCTCGGGTATTGACGTTTTTCTTGTCACGGGAAAGCGTCCATGCCACGGCAATGTTGATGCACATGCCGATAAAGGCAACGATCATCACAGAGCCACCGTCGACCTGGGCAGGACTGTCAAGACGCTGTACGGCTTCGTAAAAAATCCACCCCACCACGCCTAGCATGACAAGGCCGTTTAAAAAAGCCGCCAAAACTTCAACTCGGCCATGGCCAAAACTGTGATTGGCATCAACTCCCTTGCGGGAAATGAAGTTGGCGACCAGCGCAAAGAAAAGGCTCGCGGAATCGGTCGCCATGTGGCCAGCGTCGCCGATCAATGCCAGAGAATTGGACATCCATCCGAAAAAGAGTTCCACGGCTGAAAAGCCAAGCGTCAGTGCTACTGCCAGCCCCAAAACCGAAAGTTTGACTTCTTCGCCGCGATGATCGTAGCTACAATCGCCGCGCGAATGGTCGGCGTAATCATTTTTTCCACTCATTTCCATTT
>OJMH01001858.1_pt1 | contig 19604 bp, 23 predicted proteins | sample 1597111 | NCBI WGS metagenome assembly OJMH01 (sample SAMEA2452115, study PRJEB22498) | human gut metagenome | reverse complement strand
GCTCGAAAAGGATATCAAGGCGAAGTACGGCGGCGTGACTGCCGACGGGCTGGCTGAAAGCGCGATAAGGACGGTACGCATGCTTGAGCGCGAGAGTTTTTCCGATATAGTGATATCCGTAAAAGCGAGCGACGTACGACTGACGGTCGACGCATATACGACGCTGGACAGGCTGTGCGGTTATCCCCTTCATCTCGGTATAACGGAAAGCGGAGCGGGAAGAGATGCGATCGTCAAATCGTCCGCCGGCATAGGCGCGCTGCTCCTTGCCGGTATAGGAGATACCATAAGGGTATCGCTTACGGGAGATCCGGTGCGTGAGGTCGAGGTCGGGAAGAGCATACTTCGTGCAGTGGGGCTGGACAGAAATTATGTGGAAGTAATATCGTGTCCTACGTGCGCTCGTTGTTTTTACGATCTCGAAGGTCTGGTGAACAAGTGCAAAGCCATCACCGAAGGCGTTGCGAAGCCGCTTAAGATAGCGGTCATGGGCTGCGTCGTGAACGGACCCGGAGAGGCGGCGGATGCGGATGTAGGCATAGCGGGAGGCAAAGACAAGGCGGTGCTTTTCCGGAAGGGCAGCGTTATACGAACTATGCCCGTCGATGAGGCGGAAAAGACTTTTCTCGGTATGGTGGAGGAGCTCGTTCGTGGATGAGTTCAACAAAAAATTCATCGACGCCAATCCGGAGCTGGATTTTGTGCGGTTCATATCTGCGAAGATAGACGCGGATAACGATAAAGTGATACTTTCCGCGGTATACGACCGGTCCCGCGGAGATGAATACGCTCAGTCCGAAAAGAAGGTCAGGGCTGCCGCTGCCGGTTTGTTCCCTCCGTTCGCGAACGTGTCTGTCGTTGCGTCGCCGTCAGTTGCCGGCAGTCGTGAACTGCTTCATACGGCACGCGATTTTTTGCTTAAGGAAAGCGCAATAGTCGCTTCCGCTGCGGACGGAGAGAATATATCCGTGCTTATGGGCGAGCCGCCTTCCGTCACTCTCGTTCTTACTCCCGCGGTGGCGGAATATGCCGATCACGAGAACGTGTGTCCGCGTCTGAAAGAATACATAGATACGATGATGTTCTCCGACGTGCGCGTCAGGGTGACCGTGCGCGATGAAGACCCCGCAGAGATAACCCGTACACTGAACGAGAAAATTTATAAGCCGCGCTTTGCTTATGAGCGTCCGGATGAAGGGCGCGCGATAGATCCTGTCGGCCGCACTCCGATGTGCGGTAAGCTCGTCGAGGGCGAGGCGAAGTACATCTGCGATTGCGTCGAACCCGAATATGTCGTCATTTACGGCGCGCTTCTCGATCTTCGCGAACGCGAATATACTCCGCGCAAACCGAAGGAAGGGGAGACCACGCGTAAATTCGCGTCTTTCGTGCTGGATGACGGAACGGGCAAGATACGCTGCGTATGGTTTCCGACGGCAGATAATAAAAACGCCATAAGTTATCTTGAAAACGGCAGATATTATGTCATGTCCGGCAAGACGGAATATGATGAAAGAGCAAACGACGGCAGTCTGCAGTTTTCAGTAAGGCGCTTTTCGGGATGCGAACGCGCGGAGTTCGAGATCAATAAAGTAGTCCGTCTGCCCGATCCCGATTACAGATATGTCCGCCCGAAGGAATATGTCGCGCTTTCTCAGTCATCTCTGTATGACAGCGCCGAGCCGCGTACAGACGAACCTCTCGTCATATTTGCTCTAATGACGGTGTCGGATAATAAATATCGTCCGGGCGAGTTGATAGAGATGGCGGCAGTTCGCATAGAACACGGTACGATAGTCGAAACGATGGATTCTCTCATTTGTCCGCACGGCAACATGACGGATGATGAGAGAGCTTCCGCGGGGTTGGTCGCAAGCGATCTGAAAGGTAAACCTTATTTTGAACAGATACTGCCCGATTTCTACAAATTCTTTACGGGCAGAACGGTAACGGCGTTCCCGCTCGACGCGAACGTCTCCATGCTCAAGGGGTATATGGATAAGCTTCATATACCGATGCCGGAGACGGCGGATATGACGGTATTCGCCTCTTCTCAGGAATTACGACGGGTAAGACCTAAAAATACGAGAAGAGCGTACCCGATCGCACTGGCTTACGCAAAATTTTTGACAAATATGCATTAAACGCTTGCAATAATCGTTCGGATATGGTAAAATTTATTTACTTGAATAGTATAAGCTATAAGAGTGGGCTGCAGTCCGCTCTTAACTTTTATGAGGGACATCATGGCAGATAAGATCGACAGGATCTTCGATACGATAGACGCGGCGGTACGCGGTCTGGGGTGCGAGGTCGTGGATGTTGAAAAACGCATCGAGTACGGAGAAGTCCATATCACCATATATGCGGATAAGCTGCCCGAGGGCATCAGCCTGGATGACTGTGAGCGACTGCATTATGCGATAGAACCGCTTATCGACGAACTCGATCCGACGGACGGAAGGCCGTACGTTCTCGAGGTGTCGTCGCCCGGTCTCGACCGGCCGTTAAAACGCCAGCGCGATTTTGAACGCAATTACGGCAAGGAAGTGGAAGTGCGTCTTTATGCTCCCGTCAAAGGGCATAAATCGTATGAAGGAGTGCTCAGACAGCGCACGGACGGGTACGTGCTCGTCGAATGCGACGGAGAGGACGTTAAAATCGAAAATACCCGTATAGCGGCGGTAAAACCGCTCGTAAAATTCGACTAATTCCGGAGGAAATACGATAAAATGATCAACAAGGAGTTTTTTACGGCTCTCGATCTGCTCGAGAAAGAGAAAAAAATACCCAAAGAAGTATTTATAGAAGCGCTCGAAAGTGCGCTTGCTCTTGCGTATAAAAAGCAGTACGGTACTTCCAAGGCTATCGAAGTCCTGCTTTTGCCGGAAAAGAATGCGTTCAAAATAAACGCTTACCTTACGGTCGTGGAGGAAGTGGAAGATAAAGACACGCAGATAAGTCTCGAGGATGCAAAACTGATCGACAGAAAATATAAAGTGGGCGACAGGATCACCGAAGAAGTAGACAGCAAAGAATTCGGCAGGATCGTCGCTCAGAATGCGAAACAGGTCATCATGCAGAAGCTGCGCGACGTGGAGAACAGCGTGGCGTACGAGGAACTTGCGGAAAAAGAGGACGATCTGCTTACGGTGGTCGTGCGTCGCATAGACGGTAAATACGTCTACGTCGAGATCAAGAAGCTCGAGGCGGTGCTTGCACCCAACGATCAGCTGCCTAACGATAAATTCTTTGTGGGCGAGCGTATAAAAGTATACGTCAAAAAGATCCGTCAGGGCAGCCGCGGACCGATGGTACAGGTGTCGAGGACGGCGCCCGGATTCGTCCGTAAGCTGTTTGAAATGGAAGTTCCCGAGATAAAGACCGGTCAGGTAGTCATAAAAGGTCTCGTCAGGGAACCCGGCTATCGTACAAAGATGGCGGTTTACAGCGAAGATCCCAATATCGACGCCGTAGGCGCGTGCGTAGGAAACAGGGGACTTCGGGTGAGCAGCATCGTGGCAGAGCTCGGCGGAGAAAAAATAGAGATCATTCCCTGGTGCGACGACATACTCGAATTCATCGCCCGTGCGCTTTCTCCGGCAAAGGTCATCATGGTAGAGGCGAACGAAGAGGAGCGTAACGCGAAGGTAATAGTCAAGGACGATATGCTCAGTCTTGCCATCGGTAAGGACGGACAGAACGCCCGTCTTGCGGCTCGTCTTACCGGCTGGAAAATAGACGTTCGTCCTTATTCCGCTTATATGAAGCAGAAGCAGGAAGAGGAAGAGGCGGAGGCAGTTGCGGAAGCCTCTGAAGCGGAAGCAAAGATCCCGGACGACGATGCGGAAGCGTCTTCGGAGCCGGCTGCAGATGCTGCCGAAGGATCGGATCCCACGCCGGAGAGCTGAAAAGGAGCAGAACAATGGATCCGCAGAGGATGTGCATCGCCTGCAGACAAATGAAGAACAAACGCGAGCTCGTCAGGTGCCGGGTTACTCCGGAACATACCGTAGAAGTCGATCCGACGGGCAAGAAAAACGGCAGAGGCGCATATATATGTTCGTCGCCGGAGTGCCGGAAAAAAGCTCGTAAATGCGATCTGCTGTCCAAAGCGCTGGGCGTAGGCGTCCCTCCGGAAGTGTACGATGCGCTGGACGCGGTATGGGAGGACAATGGCTGACGCATCCGTTTATCTCGGGTTTGCCGTACGGTCGGGAAAAATCGTTTACGGCATAGACAATATTGAAAGATGCAGAAAGCGCATTTATGCGCTCGTGCTCTGCCGGACGGCGTCGGGCAACCTTGCGGATAAGGCGAAAAGATTCGCCGAAAGACGCGGTTTGCCGCTCGTCGTTACGGAAGAGCCGTTGGAGGATATCATATACAAGAGCAACTGTAAGATCATCGCTTTGCTTGACGGGAATCTCGCAAAAGCGGTAACGGAAGTGATCGGGAGGTAATATGGCACAGGAACAGAAACAACTTACTACCGCTGACGTTTTGAGAAAACTGTATGCCCAGACGGACGAGAAGGGCGATTTCTTGGCGTACCGTTCGGAAATAGAAAAGCTTCAGAGTAGGATGGGCGCTCTCCTCGGCTCCTGCCGCGAAGTGGCGCGCAGCGTCGAAAGAGCCGCTGCGGAAGAGAGAGCGAAACAGGCTCCGCCCGCACAGCCTGCGGTGCAGCATGAGCAGAAGACCACGAAGGTGATAAAACCGGAACCGACGCCCGAGCGCAAAAAGCCTGCGGTTCAGCCGGCGCCTGCTGGCGCATCCGCGCCGTCGTCCGCGGCTCCCGGACAGAAGCCCAAGCCTGCGGTGCCCAATTACGTAAGAGGCGTTGCCAACGTCAATCTTCGTCCTGAGCCTCGCAAGAGACCTTCTTCTCAGCAGGGAAAGCCCCCTTATCGCCAGGACGGCAGAACGCCTTCCGACAGATCTGTTCCTTCCGTGCGTATCGCGCCTCCTCCCGCGCAGATGACCGCACCCAAGACGAGAAAGACCGGTGAAAAGAAGAAGGAAGGGGCTAAACCTTTTGAAGAAAAGAAAACGATGACCAAGCGCACGCTCATACGTAAGGGATTCATTCAGGACGAACTGGATGACGACAGAGTGAGGGTGCGTAAGCTCAAAAATAAAAAGAAGGGCGATGTTCCCGCAGCCGCCCCTAAAGTGATAGACAACGTTACGATCACGACCAATCAGGTGACCGTAAAAATGCTCAGCGAGCTTATCGGCGTTCCCGCGCAGGATATCATGAAGAAGATGCTCATGATGGGCGGCGCACCGGTGACTTCGATAAATGACGTAGTGGATTTCGAGACGCTGTTCCTTGTAGCGGATTCTTTCGGCGTGACGCTCAATCAGAAACTTACGCAGTCTCAGGAAGAGCTTGCCGAGGCACTGCACGAAGAGGCGGACGACGAGAAGGATCTCGTACCCAGACCTCCGGTCATTACGGTCATGGGTCATGTCGACCACGGTAAGACCAGCCTGCTCGACGCGATCAGAAAAACGGACGTCGTTGCGGGCGAAGCCGGCGGCATAACGCAGCATATCGGTGCATATTCGGTCACATGGGAATATGAAGGCAAAAAACGTCTGATAACCTTCCTCGATACCCCCGGACACGAGGCGTTCACCGAGATGCGTGCGCGCGGTACGAAAGTGACGGATATCGTTATTCTCGTAGTGGCGGCGGACGACGGTGTGCAGCCGCAGACGATAGAGGCGATAAACCACGTCAAGGCGGCGGGCGCGCCCATGATAGTCGCAATAAACAAGATAGATAAGCCGGGCGCGAACCCCGAAAAGATCAAAGAAGAATTGTCTCAGCACGGTGTGATAACCGACGAATGGGGCGGTGATACCAAGATGGTGCCGATATCTGCCAAAAAGAATATCGGGATCGATACGCTCCTCGAAGAGATACTTTTCCTCGCGGATCTCAATAATTACAGAGCAAATCCCAACCGTAAGGCTAAAGGCGCGATCATAGAGGCTCGTCTCGATAAAGGAAAGGGTCCGGTCGCGACGATCCTCGTTCAGAACGGTACGCTGCACAGCGGCGACGCCGTTGTATGCGGACTTACTTACGGCAAGATCAGGAGCATGACGGATGCGAACGGAAAGATAGTCAAAAGCGCGCTTCCGTCTACAGCGGTGTCTGTCATGGGCTTGTCCGGCGTTCCCAATGCCGGAGACGACATGTGGGTCGTTGACGACGAAAAGACCGCAAAAGAGATCGTAGACGGCAGGATAGAGCGCGATAAGATAGCTCATGCTTCCGACAGGGCGATAAAGAGCTTCGAGACGAATGTTCTCAAGGATCTCAATGTCATCATCAAGGCGGACGTCCAGGGCTCCGCAGAGGCGCTCAGATCGTCCATCGCGAAACTTGCTAACGAGGAAGCCAAGGTCAACATCGTTCATTGCGGAGTGGGTGCGATAAACAAGTCGGATATGATGCTTGCGGAAGTCACGAATGCGTTCGTTATCGGGTTCAATGTCAAGCCGGATGCCGAAGCTCGCATAATAGCCGAGCATTCCGGTATAAGAACGGGCACGTACAGCGTCATTTACGATGCGATCGACGCGATCGAAGCTGCGCTCAGCGGTATGACGGAGCCGAAGTATGAGGACAGATATACCGGTAAGGCGGAAGTCAGAAACATATTCAAGATATCGAGCGTGGGCACCGTCGCCGGTTCGTATGTGCTTGACGGAAAGATCCAGAGAGGCTCCAAGGTGATAGTGAAGCGCGGCGGAAAGACGATATACGAAGGCAAGCTCGGCGGCTTGAAGAGATTTAAGGACGACGTCAAGGAAGTTGCCGCTGGATTTGAGTGCGGTATTTCCATAGACGGTTATTCCGATTTCGCGGAAGGCGATGAGATAGAAGCGTATATCTCGGAGAGAATCAAGTAATGAGTTACAAAACGGACAGGGTCGCGGGCGAAATAATCAGGGAAGTATCCGGGATAATCCGCGATAAGGTGCATAATCCCAAGATCCCTTTCATGACTACCGTAACGGCGGCAGAGGTCTCGAAGGATCTCAAATATGCCCGCATATACGTCAGCGTGATAGGAGACGAGGCGGGCGCGATAGAAGCGCTCAATTCGTCTGCGGGATTTATCCGTCATGAGCTTGCGGCGCGTCTGCGCAATATGCGTACTATTCCGGCGCTTACGTTCAGGATCGATTCTTCGGGTGAATACGGCAGAAAGATCGATTCGATACTTAAGGAAATTTCCGAAAATGAACACCATTCTTGAAGTTATAGAAAGTGCGCGTTCCGTGCTTATATGCGGGCATGTCCGTCCGGACGGAGATTGTCTCGGGTCGGCGTATGCGCTCAGGGAATATTGTATGGGGCTGGGGAAGACGGCGGACGTCTGCAGCCCCTCTCCCATACCTGAGTCCTACATGTTTTTGAAGGACAGCGGCAAATTCAACGTCATAACGCGCAAAACTTATGATCTGTTTATTGCCGTCGACTGTGCGACGCATGAGCGCATTGGCAGGCTGGACGGCTATTTTCGTTCTGCCGAAGATACGATCTGTATAGATCATCACGAAGGGCACGCAGGGTTTGCCGATTACAATATCGTCAAAAGCAATGCCTCGAGCACGTGTGAGATAGTGTTCGATCTTCTGGAGCCGACCGGCAGGATAACGAAGGAGATAGCGGATTATCTTTATGTCGGACTGTCCACTGATACCGGACATTTCATGCACAGCAATACCGATCGTAAAGTTTTATATACCGCATACCGGCTTGCCTGTCTCGGCGCCGATTGTCACGGCATTGCGACTGAATTATATCGCAGCAGAACAAGACAGAAAACCATGCTGATCGCAAAGTCGATAGAAGCGATGCGTTTTTACATGGACGGTAAAGTTTGCATGATCCCCATGACGCAACAGCTTCTCGATGAGTGCGGGATCAGTTCGAACGACACCGAGGGCATCATCGATTATGCGATATCCGTAGTCGGCGTGGAAGTGGGAGTAAGCCTTTGCGCGGAAAAGGAGAATGAGTTCAAGGTGAGTTTTCGCTCACGCGGACGGCACGTCAACGATATTGCCGCAGTGTTCGGAGGAGGAGGGCACATCTACGCTGCCGGCTGTCGTGTCTGCGGAAAGCTCGAGGATGTCATAGATAAGATACTCAAAGCCATAAGGGATACCGAATGAGTCTGTCGGGTATTGTCAACATATTCAAGCCTGCGGGCATTTCAAGTTCGCAGGCCGTCGGAAAAGTGCGCCGTGCTCTGGGGGAACGCAGAGTGGGGCATATGGGTACTCTTGATCCTATGGGCAGCGGAGTGCTTCTTATGGGCGTTGGCAAGTGCACGCGCCTTTTTGACCATTTTCTCGGTAAGAGCAAGACGTACGAAGCGTCGTTCAGATTCGGTATCGCGACGGATACTTTGGACATAACGGGCAGAATGACCGATCATACGGATAAAATACCCACTATGTCAGACATAAATGATAAACTTTCGTCTTTTATAGGCAGACAAATGCAAATGCCGCCGCAGTACAGCGCAAAATCAGTCGGCGGTGTGCGCGCGTACGATCTTGCCAGGAGCGGCAAGATCGCGGATCTGACCGAATCGGAAATAGAAATATACGATTTCGCGCTGCTCGGACAGACAGGCGAAAACGAATATATGTTTTCGATAGACTGTTCTTCCGGCACATATATCCGTTCGCTTTGCCGCGATCTTGCGGAGTCTCTCGGTTCGCTTGCGACGATGACGAGCATAACCCGTACCCGCTGCGGCGATTTCCTGCTAAAGGATTCCGTACCGCCCGATGAGGTTACCGAAGAGAACATTATCCCTCCCACGGTCGCGCTTTCGGCTTTGCCGTCATACGTCGCCGATGAGGGGCAGTATAAGAAGCTTGTGAACGGCGTGCCGGTCGCAGCGTGTGACGCTCCGGACGGAAAATTCGCTTTGTATTGCCGCGGCGAATTGCTCGGAATAGCGGAATGCGGCGTTCGCGGGATAAGAATAGTCACATATTTGAAGGAGGATCTTTCGGAATGACCGTAGTGGAATTCGGAAAACCGTCTGAAGATAAGTTTTGTCTTGCGCTCGGTTATTTCGACGGAATGCATCTTGCGCATCGCGCGATACTCGATGCGGCCGTCGCGAAAGCGCATGAGCTTGGCTGCCGCGCTGCGATATCCACATTCGCGGACAGTCCGGGCGGAAAGATCCCGATATATCCTTATCACGAGCGTAAGCTGCTGTATGAAGAGTGCGGTGCAGAAATATGTCTTACGATGTATTATGCCGGTATATGCGGGGAAAAGGGCGCTGAATTTTTTGCGAAGCTCATGAGTCTGTATTCGCCCGTTCATCTCGTCTGCGGAGAGAATTATACGTTCGGCAGCGATCTGCTCGGAGTGTGCGAGCTGGAAGAGCTGTGCGGATCGGCGGGCGTAGGACTGACGGTCGTGCCGACCGTATATTACGGCGGAGTGAAGGTCTCGAGTACCGCGGTGAAAAATTTTCTTCTTGCAGGCGACATGGCAGCGGCGCGGGCAATGCTCGTGACGCCTTATCACATAAGAGGAGATGTCGTCAGTGGCGACGGCAGGGGACATAATATAGGGATCCCGACGATAAACATGCGTTTTCCCTCAGGCGTTACAGAGATCAGGCAGGGCGTGTACGGCACGTATGCCGAGCTTGGCGGGAAGAGATATCGTGCGGTGACCAATGTGGGACCGCGTCCTACGTTCATGCAGAATAAATTTGCGGTCGAGACTAATCTTATCGGATACGAGGGCGGCAGTCTGCTGCACGAGCGGGCGACGGTATATTTTTACCGTTATCTTCGCCCTATACGAAAATATGCGGATGCTGCGGCGCTTGTCGCCCGTATACAAAAAGACAAGGAGTGGAAAGATCTGTGCTGAGAGTGGGACCAAGCGGAAATTCGCTGTCATTTTACGAAGAAGGGCATAAACGTACCAAGGAAGCGGCGGAATGGCTGCATGGAAAGAAACTGACCGCTTACGAATATTCGTTCGGGAGAGGCGTGCGCATAAGCTCCGACGCTGCGGCAGAGATCGCTTCCGAGTTTGCGAAATACGATATCGAGATCAGTTCTCATGCTCCGTATTATACTAATTTTGCCAATCCCGACGATGAGATGATCGCAAAGTCGATCGACTACGTAAGGCAGACGATACTTGCCGAGCATATGTTCGGCGGAAAGCGGTCTGTATTTCATCCCGCATCCTGCGGAAAGGCGGAAAGACGCGATGCCGTCGCCAGAGCAAAGGCAAACATCGAAAAGCTGGTCGAAGCGCTGTCCGATATCGATTTCGATTACATACTCTGCCCGGAGACCATGGGCAAACTCAATCAGATAGGGACCGTGGAGGAGATCCTCGATTTCTGCACGGTGGATGATAAGCTGTATCCTTGCTTCGACTTCGGGCATATAAACAGCTATACGCACGGAGGGATAAAGGGATATGACGACTATAAGCGCATAATAGACATGACCGCCGATAAACTCGGCGACAGAAAGGCGAGCGCTTTCCATGTGCATTTTTCGAAGATCATGTACGGAGAGAAAGGCGAACTGAAACATCTGACGTTTGCGGATGAAAAGTACGGACCGGAATACGAAGGTCTGGCAAAGGTGATAGAGGAATACCGCATATCGCCGTTCATTATATGCGAGTCGGACGGCACTCAGGCGGAGGATGCGATGACTATGCTTGCAGTGCATGAGCGGCTGGCTGCGGGGATGTGACGGGATAAAGATCCATTCAACGCTTTACACGGCGGGAATGTTGTGATATAATTACTGATATGTACGGATCTCTATTTGAAAAAACAGATGCCGTCGTTATCTTCGGCGGATCCAACAGATCATACTTTACCGGTATGGAGACGTCATTCGGCTGCGTGCTTCTTCTGCCCGAAGCCAGGATATTTTTTACCGATTTCAGGTACGAAGTAGCTGCGCGCGCCCGCGTGTCCGAGGGTACCGAGGTCGTTATCACGACGCGTGAAAAACTGTATCGGCAGATCGCCGAAAGGCTGACTGCGGCGAAAGCCGGATCTGTCGGCTACGAAGAGGACATACTTACGGTATCAGAGTTCAAGGAGCTGAAGAAAGCTCTTAACGGTTTTACTCTTCGTCCCGTATCGTCTGCCGTCGCAATGCTTCGTATGGTCAAGACGGAAGCTGAGATAGAGCGCATGAAAAAAGCTCAGTCAATTACAGAGAGGACGCTTTCCGCAGTGCTCCCTCTGCTAAAAGCGGGAGTAACGGAACGAGAGATAAGCGCGGAGCTTACGTACAGATTTCTGAGATCGGGCGCAGACGGGGTTGCATTCGATAACATAGTCGCGTTCGGCGAGAATTCGTCCGATTGCCATCATTCTGCGGGCGACCGCAAGCTGGAGCGCGGCGACGTCGTACTGTTCGATATCGGCGCAAAGGCGGACGGTTACTGTTCGGACATGACCCGTACGTTCGTGTACGGCGAACCGACGGGCAGGATGACCGAGATATACGATCTCGTGCTCACGGCTCAGCAGAACGTGCTCAGATTCCTCAAGGCGGGTATGAGCGGCAGGGAGGCGGACAGCATAGCAAGGGAGCTGTTCCGCGCCAACGGTTTCGAACGTGAGTTCGGGCATTCGCTCGGACACGGCGTCGGGATAGATATCCACGAAGCGCCCGGGCTCTCGTCAAACAATTACGATGCGCTTCCCGAAAATTGCGTCGTGACCGTAGAACCGGGCTTGTATCTCGATAAATTCGGCATACGCATAGAGGATATGGTGGTCGTTAAAAAAGACGGTATAGAGAACTTGACAAACTTCGCCAAAAGTATTATCATATAAAAGGCGGTTTTCCGAGGCGCGTCCGGCGCGTATGCCCGCCTTAAGCGAAAAGACATATACAAGGAGATTTTTATGGTAGCAGGTGATTTCAGAAAAGGCACTACGTTCGAAAAGGACGGTAAGGTATTCCGCGTCGTGGATTTCCAGCACGTCAAGCCCGGGAAGGGTTCTGCGTTCGTCAGAACAAAGTATAAGAACGTCGTAACGGGTCAGGTCCTCGAGGAGTCCTTCAGCCCGACGGACAAGTTCCCCGAAGCGAGGATAGATACTAAATCATATCAGTTTCTTTATGCTGACGATGATTTCTGCTACTTCATGGATCCGGAGACTTTCGATCAGATAAGCATAAACATAGATGATTGCCGCGATGCGCTCAAATACATCATTCCCGAAATGATGGTGTCCATTCAGTCATACAAGGAAGTACCGTTCAGCGTCGATCCGCCCAACTTCGTTGAGCTCACGATCGCGGAGACGGAGCCCGGGATACAGGGGGATACGTCTAAGGCGGGCAATAAGCCTGCCACGCTCGAGACGGGTGCTGCGATCCAGGTGCCGCTGTTCATCAATATCGGCGACAAGATCCGCGTCGATACGAGAACGGGCGAATATATGTCGAGGGTGAAGTAAAATATCATAGTAAAATTGAAAATACTCGGCGTCGCTGCCGGGTATTTTTCGTATGATGAGCGGATATGGACGAACGACTTAAAAAACAACTTACATTCGTGCTCGAGATCGATAAGGCGAAAAACGTCTTTAGGCAGACGCACATCAGCGGACGCGGACGGAGAGAGAACGACACTGAGCACTCGTGGCATATGGCGATAATGGCATACCTTCTCAAAGAGCATTCGGATCGCGGCATCGATATCGCCAAGACGATGATGATGTGTCTCATCCACGACATTGTGGAGATAGACGCGGGCGATACATATGCGTACGATGCGGACGGGCTGAAGACTCAAAAGGAGAGAGAAAATGCGGCAAAACGGCGCATATTCTCCATACTTCCCGGCGATCAGGCGCGGGAATTGACGGCGCTGTTCGACGAATTCGAGGCGGGCGAGACGCCGGAGGCTGCGTTTGCGCATGCCATGGACAATATCCAGCCTCTCTTGCTCAATGACAGTAACGACGGCATGGATTGGAAAGAGCACGGAGTGACTGCGGACAAGGTGCGCGCTCGTCAGGAAAGGACGAAGCAGGGTTCGGAAACACTGCACGGGCTTGCGCGCGATATAATAGCAAAAAACGTAGAAAAGGGGAATTTAAAAGAATGAGCGAACTCAGGAATATACCTAACGTTGGCGCAGCGACGGAGCGCGATCTGATCGCGATGGGGTATAAGACCATGGAGTCGCTGAAAGGCAAGACCGCGGAAGAGTTGTACTCCGAGGAGTGCGCTTTGCGCGGCACGACGATAGACAGATGTCAGCTCTATTTGTACAGAGCCGTCGTGTATTGGGTCAATGCCGACGATCCGGTTCCTTCGAAATGCCCTTGGTGGTATTGGAAGGACGAATATGTTATGCCTTCGCCCTGCGGCGCTGTGTGTTCGGATTGCGCTCGTTTTCCGTCCGAGTGTGCGGGTTGCCGCAAAATAAAAGGGAAGGTGTATTGGCTGAAATATGCAGGCGGCGATGTGTGTCCCGTATATTCCTGCTGTAGGTCGGTCCGCGGATTCGATACATGCGGCGATTGCGATAAACTGCCGTGCGAAAAGTTCGTGAAAGACCCCACGATCTCCGACGAGCAGAATGCAGCCAATTTGAAAGCGATGGTTAGTAGATTAAAAGGGGATAAACGCGAGTAATATGTCTGACATAGCTGATAAACCGACCCTTTAATGCAGCAAAAGTTGGATGATAAGGTCAGGCGACATGCGCAGATCTGTGATTTTGTTTTGAATTCGCGGCTGACAAATGCGTGCGAGATATGATGTTCCGCAAGACTGCATGGCTTGGGCTGCACATAGTCTTGTGCCATTGCTTTTATATGGGCGGCTGAGACGTTGATCTTTTTTTAGACCCGGCGATGGGGAATGTTCGCTTGCGCGGCGGGAACGTCTGTCGGATCTGCGGTTGCACGGTTTTTCGTCGTCCGTGGGAGCCTGCGATCGGCTGTATACGCGTGATCCATTTGTTTTATATCGGTAAATGTTGTTATACGGGAGAAATGTTATGAACGATTATCGGATCGTAGATCTTAAGAATTGGGAACGTGCGGTGCATTGCGCCGTTTTTCGCGATTATATCGAGCCGTGTTTCTGCGTGACGTTCGACGTCGATATAACCGGTTTTTATAGGCGTATAAAGAGAGAAAAACTGCCGTTTACTTTTGCTATGATATACACCGTCGCTCGTTGTGCGAACGGTATAAAAGAGTTCAGGTATCGCTTTTATGACGGAGATGTGGTATTGTTTGAAAAGGCGGACACGGCTTTTACGTATCTCAACAGAGATACGGGACTCTTTAAAGTAGTGCGTGTGCCGTTTTTCGGTGATATACGCGAATATTGTGGGTGCGCGAGATCTGCTGCGGAGAATCAGACCGACTATTTTACCGGACCCATGGGAAACGATATTTTCCAATTTTCTCCGATGCCGTGGATAACTTATCGTCATATTTCTCATACGATATCAGGTAAGAAGGATGCTGCGACGCCGCTTTTCGATTGGGGAAAGTATTATGAGGCGGGCGGAAAAATGCTGCTTCCGTTTTCTGTACAGGTCCATCATTCGTTTGTGGACGGGCTGCATGTGGGTATGTTTGCGGATCTGTTGCGCGAGGCTCTGGAATAGCCGATGCCGTAAGCGATGCATTCAAAAAATTCGCCCGCGAAATGTCTTCGCGGGCGATGATCTTTTTTCGGCGGCATGATGTCGCTTTCTGAGATTCAGAGCTTTGAGAGTTCTTTTTCTATGTGCGAAGCGGACGCGTCATTGAGCATAAAGCCGTTTTTGACGTCCGCTTTCGGACAGACGGAGCGCATGTGCTCCGCCGTTTTTCCCATACCGCTTCCGCCGGACGTCGCGAACGGGATGACGGTCTTTCCCGAAAAGTCGGCGGACTCGAGGAAAGTGTCGATGATGTTCGGTTCCTTGTACCACCAAATGGGGAAGCCTATAAATATGATGTCGTAGCCTGCGACATCCGGTATGTTTGCTATTACGGGGCGGGATTTCGGATCGTTACATTCTATCGAGCTGCGGCTTTTTTTATCCGTCCAGTCGAGATCCGCACTCGTGTAAGGTACTGCCGGCGAGATCTCGCACAGATCCGCTTTTGCTGCGTCTGCAAGTTTTTCGGCTGCGCGTCTGGTAGTGCCGCTGCATGAAAAATAGGCGACAAGCTTTTTCATTCGATATTACCTCCTTGTAAAAGCGTTTGGAGACGCTTTTCCTTTTTGTTATATGCCGAGGATCAGGATTTGTCAACCGATTTTTATGATTTGCGGCAGGCTCAGTCTTCGGAGATCACGGATCTCTTGGCGAGGTGAGACCGGACAATGTCGAAAATGTCAGCGGATCTGCGATACCGTCCGGTTCGAGCCCGGATTCGGCCTGGAACAGCTTCAGTGCATTTTCCGTTTCGCTGCCGAATATTCCGTCCGGAGTGAGCGGATACAGCTTGCTGAGCAGCTTGTATTGCATGTACGACACTGCGCTTCCTGAGCTTCCGCTGCGCAGCACATATGCCGAGGGTGAGGGCAGGACGAGTTTTGTCCATGTTCGGCTGCCTATGACGCCGTCCGCAGACAGCCCGTTGATGCGCTGGAATTCCTCCGCTGCCACGCGCGTATCGCCTCCGAATATCCCGTCCGGATCGGCGGGAAAGCCGTGCAGTGTCAGGTAATATTGAGCTATCTTTACATACGCGCCCTCGTCTCCGCTGCGAATGATCGGGTATGCCGACGGATCGCCTTCGTCGGCGTACTCGCTGTCCGTGAATTCGCATATTCCGGATGCTGCGGCGTATCCTATCGATTTTTGCCAGTCGGGATCGAGCATCAATCTTGCTTCTCGCAGATTTGTCATGAAGCCTGCTTCCACTAATGTGGACGGGCAAAACACGGAACCGAGTACTCCGATATCGGTGAGCGTGGATACTTCCCGGCCGTTAGTCTGGAGCGAATCGTCCGCGATACTTCCGAACACATCTTCGGACAGTTCTTTTGATGCTGCGGCGTATCTTGTCTGCGCCGAATAATAGGTAAACATTCCTGCCGCGGAATTGAAATTCCGTCCGCTGCCGAACGCATTGTATGCAAATGTGATAAGAAGGTTTATTCCGGAATAATTGGCGCGCCGCACTCTTGATGAAACCGAAGTATCGGTTACTTCGGGATGCAGGTCGAAAGTGCGGAATCCGCTGCGAAGCAATGCGATGGCGCACATTATTTTTGCCGGGCGATTGAATTCGTTTTCGTAAATGCTGCGGTCGAGATACGGCATTACGGGCGTGCGCTTACCGTTTGTCGGCGGATCAATCCCGTGTTCGTCGTTTACTCCGATAAGATATTTCGATGCGTTCATAGTCACTATTTATGTCGACGGTTGTCGATGTGTTCCGAAGTTATCATAGCGGGGGATCGCGGGAAATATAATGCGGTATGCTTGAGCTTCGGTCTATAAGATCAATATTGCCGACAGGCGTATACGCTTCCGTAGATGAAAACCTCGATATGGATAAATTGTGGGAAATACGTCTGCGCGCCGGAAAGCCTGTAACTGTACGATATAACGGCAGGGAGTACTTCTTGACGCGTTCCGGTCTTTCCGATGACGACCGGCAGGCTGTTATGTGCTCTGCCGAAGACGTGCGATCCTCCGTTCTCGGCGCGGCGGAGCATTCCGTCTATGCGTATAATGACGACATCAACAGGGGATACATGACTCTTTTTGGCGGGGTGAGGCTTGGCATATGCGGAGAAGTGGTTTCCGACGGCGGAAAAATACTTGCCGTAAAGAATTATTCTTCAGTGAATATAAGAATACCGCATGAAATTTTTGGAATTTCGCGGTGTATTATGTCTGAAATAGTAGGTAAACTCGAGAATATTCTGATACTTGCGCCGCCAGGAGGCGGCAAAACCACCGTACTGAGGGATCTTGCCCGGCGATTTTCCGACGAAGGAGGGTACGACGTGCTCATTGTCGACGAAAGAGCGGAGATAGCCTGTTGCCATCGCGGAATGCCGGGAATGGATGTAGGTAAAAGGACGGACGTTATAACGGGAAGTACGAAACGTCACGCTTTCGAGTGTGCGCTCCGCTCTTCCAGACCTGACGTCATCGTTACGGATGAATTGTTCGGCGACGACGCGGAAATAGTCAAGGAGGCGGTAGGCTGCGGTATAACGGTCGTTGCGTCGGCGCATTCGTCTTCGCCGGAAATGTTTCGCAAACGTCGTCTGTGTTCCGCGCTTGCAGATGCCGTGGATAAATATTATTTTCTTTACCGCGCCGGGGATGTGCTGGAGGCAAAAATGTACGAAGGGAAGGACATCCGGTGACGGACAAGCTGCTCGTTGCCGTATGCCTCGGGTGCGCGGGTGCGCTTATAGGATTTGCGATATGTATGCGCATGAAGAGACGAGCGGAATATTTCGGAGATCTGGATGATTTTCTGCGCGTGTTTTCCGATTCGCTGTCTTTTACGATGGATACTGTCCCGGATATAATGAAGAGTTACGGAGCGCGGACGTCGTTGCTTCGGAGGCAGCTTGACGAATGCTCTGCCGCGATCTCCGCCGGGAGGAGTGCAGAATTGCCTTCCGGCGCATTGACGAAGGAAGAAAGACGGCTGGTGGGAGAAGTTCTTTTCGGCCTTGGCACGCGTCCTGCGACAGGGGAAAGGAATGCCGTGGAAAATTACAGGCGCAGGCTGGCTGAATACGGCAGACGGGCGGCCGAGAGTTATGCCCGATCCGGCAAGGCCGCAGTCAAACTCGGTTTTCTGGCAGGTCTGCTCGTTGCCGTGCTGTGTTGGTGAATTATGAGTATAGATATAATTTTCAGGATAGCCGCCGTCGGATTGATCACGGCAATGGTAAGTACGATACTCAAAAAGTCGGACAAGGACGAGATCGCGACGCTGGTCACGCTCGTGGGACTCGTTATCGTGCTGCTGCTCGTTATCGACATGCTGACTCAGCTGTTTTCAGCGTTGCAGTCGGCGTTCGGAGCGTTCTGACATGGTGCTCAAGATCGCCGCGATCGCGCTGATAGCGGTAATGTCTGCCATGACGGTGCGGCATGAACGTCCGGATATCGCCGTGGCGTTGGGGATAGCGGGAGGCGCCGCAGTACTCATCGCGGTCATCGACGGCATCACCGATCTTACCGCGATGCTGACCGAGCTTGCAGAAAAAACCGGAGTGGGCGGAGATCTGATAGTTTATCTCATGAAGATCGCGGGCGCGGGGTATATCATCGAATTCGCATGCGGCGCTGCGGAAGAGGCGAAGATGCCGTCGCTGTCGGGCAGCCTGTCTCTTGCCGGAAAAATAGTGATACTTTGCATGACGATACCCGTGCTCGCCGAACTGACGGATGTAGTCATAGGTCTCCTTTCCGGCTCGTGATCGGTACCGAAAGAAAACAGGAGCGTTATTGATGGCGGAGTACGGGGATTTTACCGAGGATCTGCTCGGTTCGCTTGACGAAGACATACTTAACGGATTGCTGAGCGGGCTGACCGATGCTCAGTACTCTTTGTTCGGGGGCAGAAATTTTCTTTCCGTATTGCGCGGCGTGCTGACGGGCGAACTCGGATTGGATTTTTCCGGATTGATGTCTTTCGTCCTCAGCCTCGCGGGCAGCAGTCTGTCTGCGCTCGTTGCTCTTCTTGCCGTGATATGCGGTATATCGATAGTATATTCTGCGGTCGGAGCGATAAGTGAAGGGAAACATTCCGAAAGCGTGGGAAAGGCGGTGCATTTTGCCTGTCTCGGCTGCGTCATTGCCGTCGCCGGCACGACGATCACCGCTATGTTTGCGATGTGCGCGGAAACTCTCGGTTCGCTTGCGACGCAGATCAACGTTCTTACGCCGCTGATCCTTACGATTATGGCAGGGGTAGGCGGCACGAATACCGCCGCGGTATTCAGTCCGACCGTCGCCGTTATAACGAGCGGTATGTTCAACCTGATATCGTCCGTGCTCGTGCCGATGCTGATCGCCGCTTTTGTCTTCGGCGTGATAGGGAACATATCGGGCGGGAGCGGGATGGAGAAGACCTCGGCATTTATGAGAAGCTCCGTAAAGTGGCTGTTCGGTACGGGTTTCTTTCTTATCACGGCCGTCATGAGCATACTCGGTATAACCACGTCCGCATTGGATAATCTCGGCGTGCGCGGAGCTAAATTCGCCATAGGAAAATATGTTCCTGTTATAGGCGGATACATGTCCGAGGGATTTAACCTTATCGTGTCCGGAGGTATAGCGATCAAGAACGCGCTCGGATACACTGCGCTCGTGTTGCTGCTTCTTACGGTCCTTCCTGCTGTCATTCAGATAGCGGTGCTGTCCCTTTGCCTGAGGCTTGCGTCTGCGATAGTCGAACCGCTTGGAGATAAGCGTATGAGCGATATGTTGAGCGGCATGGGAGATACCGTGAGCCTGACAGGCGGCGTTATGTTCGGTGCCGGATTTCTGTATTTTGTTTTCGTACTCATACTCATGGCTGCGGGGAATGTATTTTTATGAC
>OJMH01001852.1_pt1 | contig 19664 bp, 17 predicted proteins | sample 1597111 | NCBI WGS metagenome assembly OJMH01 (sample SAMEA2452115, study PRJEB22498) | human gut metagenome | reverse complement strand
TTCAGCTTAATATGGGCCACTCAAACCAAGCGCTCTTGCGCTCGCGCTACGTAAACATGCAGGGTTTATCCTGCAAAGACGCTAGCTCATTCTTTAACTAAAGAGCGGAGCTATTTTGCGGAAGCTTAATTCTATATTTTAAGTTCGGGGAATACTTAAAATTTTCAATATTCGATTGCGCTGTATCTTTACATTTCAATGCTTTTATTTATGTATTTTGATATCAAGAAAATTCTATTCTTTGAGTGCTTTTTCGACAAGTTCCCTAGATTTGTCGGTCAAGACATTCAGCGGCAACTCGTAAACTCTACCTTTTGCAAATGCATACAGCTTGCCCCTTTCAATTTCAAGAGGTCGGCAGACAACTTTTTGGCCGTCTTTATTTTCCAATTCCAAACTTTCGCTTATACGTTCAATTTCTTCGATAGTTTCATTTATTTTTGCGAGATCTTCTTCAGACTCTCTTATAAGCGCTTCGCCTCTTTCGATTTCTTCCCTGCCGTTTTGCCTGGTCTGCTCCATCGATACGAATCTTGCCATCGCGGTGCCTTCGGCCGCTATGTAGTCTCGCCTGTTTGCCTTTGCCTCGCCGCTTGAAATGAGCCTGCGGCCGTCATAGGCTTTTGCCTTCGCCTTCCTTATTATACTGTCGGAGTTTTGTAAGTTTTCTTTTAGTTGCTTTAATCTTGCGTTTCTTTCTTTAGGGGTTTGGAGTGGAGTTTTTATTTTTTTTGATGTTTTAGGAGTGCTTATTTCTTTTGCATTAAGGTTTTTTAATGCTTCTTGAGCTTTTACTTGGCCTTGCTCGGCGGCTTTGCGAAACCAATAGGCAGTCTCTTTTAGATTCTTGTTTACGCCTTCGCCTTTAGCATAACAGTTACCCAAATTGAATTGAGCTTGGGCGTCGCCTTGCTCGGCGACTTTTTTTATGCTATTCATGTCATTTTGGGCAAACGCGCCTAAAAAAGAGCGAATGCAAACAATGCAAACGCAAAGAGTCGTTTTAATATCTTTTTCATATCTGCTATTTTTTATATATTTTATGAAATACGCACGCGGGGCAGATGTGCCACGCATGTATATTTATATACTTATTCGCAGCTGGGAAAAAATCTTCCCTCTTGTTTTTTGCTTAATTATTCCATTCGTCCTAATTTTCTCAATGCCTCTTGCGCATTTGAGTTACCTTGTTCTGCGGCTTTGCGGAACCAATAGGCAGCCTCTTTAAAGTCTTGATTTACGCCATCGCCATTATAGTAGCATACCCCCAAATAGAATTGAGCTTTGGCATCGCCTTGTTCAGCGGCTTTGCGAAACCAGCAAACAGCTTCTTTAAAGTCTTTGCTTATACCAACGCCGTTGCTGTAGCATAGTCCCAAATTGAATTGAGCTTTGGCATCGCCTTGCTCAGCGGCTTTGCGAAGCCAATAAGCGGCTATATTAAAGTCTTGATTTACGCCGTTACCATTTTCATAGCATAGAGCCAAATAGAATTGAGCATAGGCGTATCCTTGTTCAGCGGCTTTACGGTACCAGTAAACAGCTTCATTAAGGTCTTTGTTTATGCCGTTACCATTTTTGTAGCATACCCCCAAACAGAATTGAGCCTCGGCTAATCCTTGTTCAGCGGCTTTTTGATACCAGCAAACAGCTTCCTTAAAGTCCTTGCTTACACCATCGCCATTATAGTAGCATACCCCCAAATAGAATTGAGCATTTGCGTAACCTTGTTCAGCGGCTTTTTGATACCAGCAAACAGCTTCATTAAGGTCTTTGTTTATGCCGTTACCATTTTCGTAGCATACCCCCAAATAGAATTGAGCTTGGGCGATGCCTTGTTCAGCAGCTTTGCGGAACCAGAAAACAGCTTTCTTAAAGTCTTGATTTACGCCTTGAGCATTATAATAGCATGTACCCAAATTTAGTTGTGCGTTTGCGTCGCCTTGCTCTGCTGCTTTTTTTATGCTATTTATGTCGTTTTGGGCAAACGCGCCTAAAAGAGCGAATGCAAACAATGCAAACGCAAAGAGTCGTTTTAATATTTTTTTCATATCCGCTATTTTTTATATATTTTATGAAATACGCCCGCGGGGCAAAAGTGCCACGCATGTATGTTTACATACTTATTCGCAGCTAAGAAAAAAATCTTCCCTCACTTTTTCATTTTGTGAGACTATTTTGCTATCCTTAAGTTCTTTAAGGCCATTTGGGCGTTTGCGTGCCCTTGAGCTGCGGCTTTGCTAAACCAATATGCAGCCTCATCGAGGTCTTTGCTCACACCCTTTCCTTTAGCGCAGCATATGCCCAAGTTATACTGAGCCTCTCTATGCTCTTGTTCCGCCGCTTTTTTTAACCACTCTACAGCTCTCTTGGGGTCTTTATCGATTTCTGCTCCATAGAGATAGTATATGCCCAATAGGTACTGAGAGTCGGCATGCCCTTGCTCTGCTGATTTTTTCCACCAGCGTGCCGCCTCTTTCAGATTTTCATCTACTCCAAGCCCATTGAAGTAACACAGGCCCAAGTTAAACTGCGCGTCTCTATATCCTTGCTCTGCCGCATTCTTTAGGCACTTTACGGCTTTTTTAGTATCTTTATAGATTTCTGCATCGCAAAGGTAGCTGCCCACCAACTTAGAGTCCGTGCAATCTTGCTTGGATATTTTGCAAAAAATATTTTTATTTCCGGCTAGTACAAGCAAGATTACAAATAGGGCAAGAAAACATGCAAACATCCTTTTCATTTTTCATTCTCCGTTATATTTCTATCACAGCTTTAAGCTTACGTTTTGGCACGGCTTAGGCTTTATGTTCGTCTTACAGTTATTCGTAAGCGGCGCTTAAATCTTCCACTTGCTTTGTTAAAAAAGTAGCGATATCCTTTGAACCTTTTGCAGATTTTAGCTGCGAGTCTTTGACTTTCTTTTGAACGTATTTACTCACAATGTACAATTAGCGGCCAGTTTAGCTTTTCTAATCTTTACAAATCCGCTTTTTTGCCGTAACATCTGGGTATGAAAAAACTTCTTAAGGCCATTTCAAAGCTCAAAGTTGCCGTTGTTGGCGACGTAATTCTAGACCACTATGTCTGGGGCGATACCGACAGAGTCTCTCCGGAAGCTCCAGTTGTGGTTGTCGACGTAAAGCAGGACACTTGGTTTGCAGGTGGGGCGGCGAATGTTGCAATCGACGCATCGCAGCTAGACGCAAAGGTTATATTATTCGGCTCTACCGGAGCCGATGAAGCGAGCGTAACACTGTCAAATATGCTTCTTGACGAGGACGTCGACTTCAGGCGCTCGCAAGCAATAGAGGCGGCTCCCACAATAGTTAAAAGCAGGGTTGTTGCAAAGGGCCAGCAACTTATACGCATAGATAGAAATGGAAATCCTCAACATTACATTCCGTCGCTATCCTTCCTAAAGAAAATGTTAAATACAATTTCGAGTGTGGATTGCCTTATAATTAGCGATTATGCCAGGGGCTTTTTGGATGACAATATATTGCGCTCGCTAATTGAAACCGCCCGCTCGCAAAAAAAGTTTGTAGCGCTTGATACAAAACCTCGCAGAAAGCTAAATTTTGCAAATCCCACACTGCTTACGGCAAATCGCTCGGAGGCTTTTATGCTCGCAGAGATGTTTGATGACGATCCTTCCATTTTGCCCATAGATGCGCTAGCCTCGTCAATTTACAAGCGCCATGCCCCGGAGTACTTAGTTATTACTCTTGGAAAGGACGGAATGTACATCTGTAGGAAGTCAAAGCCGCTTAAGTATATCCCCACAATGGCGCGAGATGTTTGCGACACCTCCGGGGCGGGCGATGCTGTAACAACAGCGCTTTCGCTTGCAATGTGCGCGGGAGCCGATTTTGAAGAAGCCGCAAAATTTGCAAACGTTGCGGCCGGAATTGTAGTCGGCAAGATGGGATCTAGCACTATAAGTGCTGATGAACTTAAGTCTTTTAAGCTTTAGAATTTTACATAGCTTTTGCAGTTTGGGCACACGGTATTATGCCGTGCGCCTTTTATTTTTTAATTTTCAATCTGTAAGGTTTAAATCATTAGCTTGAATAGAGTAGGGAGTAGGTAGAAATGTGAATTCTCATTTGGAAAGCTAGCGCTGCTTTTTTATGTTCAAATGTAACATGTTGTAAATTAGGTAGTTGAAAAATGAAAAACTAGTTTTAATGTTTTTAAATTTAAAGCGTTTCAGCGCAACGTAAAAATATGTAAGCATTTAAAATTTTCTCTTTGAGCTTAGCGATTTTACAAAAAAGTCGTTTTTTTTAAAAAATGCTTGCAAGCGCGGCTGTTATAGTGCTTCATATACGCTTTTTACGGAACTTCTCGTTTCGCAAAACAACAATAAATAAAAACTCAAAATATAGAAAGTATTATCCAAGGTTTCCCGAGAGGGAAATACGGAGCTCTGATTATGAATATCACTGTAAAAGACTTGATGGACGCCGGTGTGCATTTTGGCCACCAGACACGCCGCTGGAACCCCCGTTCCAAGCCCTATGTTTACGACCACCGTTCGGGCGTATCCATCATCAACCTCGAAAAGACCTACGAACAGCTCGAAAAGGCCGTTAAGGTTGTTGAAGACATAGTTGCAGAAGGTAAGGATATAATCTTTATCGGCACTAAGCGCCAGGCGCAGGAAATTTTGCGCGAGGCCGCCGGTATGTGCAATATGCCTTACTGCGTAAACCGCTGGTTGGGCGGAACATTCACAAACTTTGAGACTATTCTTTCAAGCCTCAAAAAGTATCGCCGCTTCCTCGAGATGGAAGCTAATGGCGAAATGGATAAGCTCTACGCAAAGGAAGCCGCAGCTATTCGCCGCGAAATGTCGCGCATGAACCGCAATTTTGAGGGCATCAAGGATATTTCCGAGCTCCCCGGCGTAGCTTTCGTAGTTGACGTTAAGACAGAGGAAATCGCGGTTGCAGAGTGCCGCAAGTTGGGTATTCCAGTCGTAGCTTTGGTCGATACAAATTCCGACCCGACTTTGGTTGACTATCCGATTCCGGGCAATGACGACGCCGTTAAGAGCATACGCTTGATAACGGAAGTTTTGGTTGAGGCCGTACAGGCGGGCTTGAATCGCCGCACCGTTCAGCCCAAGACCCCCCAGATTGTTTCCCGCGCTCAGAAGGCGGAATAAGGAAAGGACTTTAAGATGGCAGAAATAAATGCAAAAATGGTAAGCGACTTGCGCGCACGCACAGGCGCAGGCATGATGGAGTGCAAAAAGGCTCTTGTCGAGGCTAATGGCAACGAGGAGCAGGCTATCGAAATTTTGCGCAAAAAGGGCGTTGCAACAGCCGCTAAGAAGGCTGGTCGCACGGCTTCTCAGGGCTTGATTTCGGCTTACATACACTCTAACAACAAGGTTGGAGTTCTAATCGAAGTCGCTTGCGAGTCCGACTTTGTTGCAAAGAATGCGGACTTCCAAGCTTTTGTTAAGGACTTGTGCATGCACATAGCCGCTACTTCCCCGATTTGCATCTCGCGCGACCAGGTTCCCGCAGAGCTTGTTGCAAAGGAGCGCGAAATTGCGGAAGCTCAGCTTGCAAACGACAAGAAGCCTGAAAACATCAAGGCCAAGATTATCGAAGGCAAGCTCGACAAGTTCTATCAGGGCGTATGCCTCTTGGAACAGCCTTTTGTCAAGGACGACGCGCACACTGTGCAGGAAGTTCTCACACAAAAGATTGCAACTATCGGCGAAAAGTTGGAAATCAAGCGCTTTACACGCTACCAGATTGGCGCGTAGTTTGCTTGAATTTTCAAGTTGCGCTAAGCTTTTTAAGGCCTCGGATTTTCCGAGGTCTTTTTTTTAGCTGAGGTGTTAATTAACTTGGGTGGGGGAGAATTTTTTAGTGGGGGTAAAGGCTTTTAGTGAAGCGGTGCAGATTGGAGGATTTAAGTTCAAAAAGTTCAAAAAAATACATTCTTTCAAAAGTATCAAAAGTAAATTTGTAAGATTGCGGCGGCGGTGATATGCTGTGTTTTATGGAAACTCAAATAAAAACACAGTACGGATTAATTAAATATGAACGTGCCACAAAGTTTACTTTGGAGGAGGGAAGCTTTTTAAGTAAGGCAATAAAAGAGGCCTTTTTGCTTTTAAATTCCTCCTCGCAAAAACTTAAAAAAGGTGAAGTTGACGAGGGCTTGACTGCGACTCTTTTTAAAAAAGACGCAAGCGGGCTTTCGGCGACACTTGACGGGCTAATTGCAAGCTTTAAAGATAAGAGCTTAAAGTGCGTGCGCGAGTCCGTTTACGAGGGAAACGAGGGCGGGGCGGAAGCTTCGGTATTGTCCAGCGTATCGGAAGATAGCGGCGAGATTAAAATTTACGACGCCTTTTTTGATACAAAGCAAATAGGCGACGACAGAGCCGGAGTAATTATACACGAGGCCGCGCATCTTGCGGGCTTGAGGGGCGAGGGCAATGCGGATTCTGCGGACTTGGAAAGCGCGGAGGCTGTAAAGAACTTTTGTTTGTGCGCAAACGGCAGGCTTTCGCTTGAAGAAATTGCGGCCGAGGCGGAGGCCCCGGAAAATCCCGATTCCGATGAGCTAACGTACAATCCCGACCAGGCGCGCGCGCCCAAGGGGCAGTCAAACGGCGGCCAGTGGGTTGCAGAGGGCGACAATGGCGGGGCGTCCAAGAGCGGCGAAAGCAAGAGCGCTCAAAAATCAGCAAGTGCGGCAGCGGAAAATGCAAGCCCTGCGGAGGAGGAAGAAGAAGAGGAGGAAGCGCAAAGTAAAGATGCAAATTCGCAATCCGAAAAAAATGAGGCAAAAGGTGAGACAAATAGTGAGGCAAAAGAGGCGGAAGCTCCAAAGGGCGCCATAAGCAAAGACCTGCGCATGGAAAAAATAGATGAAAACAGAAACCCAACGGGTAAGTACGTAGATTTTTCAGGTACGTTCAATACTAAACCCTATGTAAATCCAAAAACTAAAGAGCGCAAGGAGGGTGTTTGGTCTGCATTTGATTTCTATGATAAAGGATATGAAAAAAATTCGGATAATACGATAATTGTCCATGTTGAGATTAAATATAAAAATCCAAAAAACGGATATGATACAAAAGCGATTGATGTTGCCTATGATGTAAAGGCTAACGAAAAAGGGGAGGTCAAAATACCAAGACTATCCGTGGTAAATATCGATTGGAAATCCGAGGAAATGAAAAAGATAAATGACTATATTACAATATATGGTGAAGGTAATTTTAATATTTCAATGAGAATTTCCACAGTTAAGGGAAGACCCAAAGATGTTTTTGGGGCTGAAAATATTGAGCAAGGCAAAATTTCAGATTCCGATATAACCCATTATGCACAAGTTCATGCAAGTGCGAGCAAAGAAATTAATTATGCGCCGAGAGAAGGTGCCGAAGGTGGTGTAATAAAGAATTACAGCGAAAAACCGGGAGAGCGGAAAATATACGATGGTTCTGTTAATATTAATATATTTAACGGAGAAGTTAAAGACTTGTAATTGTAATAAAAGTAATGATTGACAAATTCTTTTTCATGCTTAAAACCAGAATCTGTTATGAAATTTTCGCTGTTTTGTATTCTGCTTGTTTTTTTCCTTTGCTTTATCTTGCGGGTATGGGGCTTCAGAAGATGAGGCTAATAATGAGGCGAAGAGGGAATATCAGCAGAAGATGCGCTTTGCGCACGCCTTTGAAAATGGAATAGGAGTTCACAAGAATGAAGAGAATGCTTTCCATTATTATTTGGAGGCGTATTTCAACAACAGGTATAGTGAGGACGAACCCTTGAAATACCTAAAGAGGAAAGCCGAAGAGGGCAATACTTACGCCGAATACTACTTGGGGTGTTATTATAGCAGAGATAATTACGAATGGCCAAGGGGCGGCGATAAAAAGGCCTTTTATTGGTATTCCAAAGCAGCCGAGAAAGATTATCCACCGGCAATTCATTCAGTCGGGTTTTACTATCTTGGTGGGTTTGGAGTGGATAAAAATATTGAAAAGGGACGCGAGCTTTTAATACGAGCCGCCAATCTTGGTGTAGAAAAGGCGCAAGATTACGCTATAATGTTATACACGGACAATGATTTCGAGATTTTAGAGACAAATTACGGCGAAGCCTTTAAGCTGTTTGAGGCGCGTGCAAAGAAGGGGTCAATGGACGATATGCACAATATGGCGGTGTGCTATTTTCACGGTTTAGGCGTGCCTGAAGACAAGGCCAAGGCGGTTGAGATTTGGAGATCTATTTTAGATGCAAAATTAGAGATAAAAAAAGGGGAGAAGGTTTATTATCGCATTGCGCCGATGTGTTTTGCGCTTGCGAAATGCTACCACTATGGTTTGGGTGTTGAGAAGGACGAAGAGAAAGCTAAAGAAATTTTAGGTTTGCATATGGTCAACAAGGCAAGTCTGGAAACTTTGTACAACAAGTTTATCGTCTCTTGGAATTACAACGGTTTTATACCATTTAGCTTTCAGAGAATGCTGCCATAATAGTTGATTCGTAAATTTTAAGCCTAAGCCCTGCCGATTGTTCGGCGGCTTAGGCTTTTTTATTCTTATGAACGCCTTTCCAATATTGCGCTTTTTCGGGATTCTTGTGCTTCGGATTGTATTTACCCTCGTATATTTTTATCAAATAATATGAAGGCGAATTAAGCTGAGCTTCGCCGCAATTTTGCGCATTATTCTTTGCGCCGGATTTATAGGATTTTGCATTCAAAAGTTCCAAGCAGCGTATTGCAAAGTCAAAGTCTTTCGGAACAAACCAACCGCAGTAAAAATTTTTCCAGCACTGATTATATATCTCAAGTTCCAATATTGCGTCGCATTTTGCCACATCTCTTTTTACGCCCAAGCCGTGGTAAAGCATATAGGCGTAAAGCGGCAAAAAATATTCGCGCAAATCCCAGGCAAGTTTACCTTCGGATTTCCGAATTTCTTCGGCTGTCATATTCCAAGTTTTGCTCTTTGAAAATACGAGAGCAGCAATATCCGCATTTTTTTTAGTGCCTATTCCGTTTAAGCAAAGGTTCGCGTAATTACTTGTGTCAAAAAGAGTCGAATTTAATAGGGCGTAATTGTAGGCTTTTTGCGCATCTCTAACTGCGACGTCTATCTTTAAGTCGTCGTCAGTCGGACTCATATTCAAAGGCGGTTGGTCCATTCCTCCGTATTTATTTTCGTAGATTGTGGATTTTGCAAATTCCGGATTGAAGCCTTGGTAGTACAATGATAGTTGCAGTGCGGTAGCGCCGTCTTCGTAAAATCCGGATTTTTTTGCAGATAAATTTTTAAAACACTTATCTTTCTTGGCTTCGTCTGTAATTGCGTTATACTTGCTTGTAAATTTTTCTCCCTCAGTTTTTAGCTTGTCATAAAATGAATCGTCGGGTTTTGCTATTGCTCCAAGATTTAGCTTTTCAAAATAGGTTTCGGGATTTGCGAGCGGATTGTTTATTTCTTGAAATTTGTCAACCCTCGTTAGGTTGAGACTCCTTAGAAATACCTTCAGCGCATTGTCGGCTCTTTGGGGGTTGTAAAATGGATTTTTAATTTTTCTCCCGCCGTCTTTTAGCATGTGATATTCGCTGCCAAATAAAAATACGTCCAAGAGCAAATCCTGTTTTAGATTGGATTGCTCTATCAGTCCGGCAAGCTCGCCTTTTTCATCCGAATGTTCTGAGTTTTTCGGCGAGCAAGCGCATAAAAGTAAAGCGGCTAAGAGAAATAAAATCCTAAGCGTCATGCCTTCATGGTTGCAAGATTATAGAAATTTTCAATGTTAAAATTTATTTTTTAATAAGTAATACAAATCTGCAATCTAATTTGCGAGATATCTGAATGGATTCAATTTTGCAATTAAAGAGCTCTTTTAAATTGTCCTTTTTATTATTTTGCACATGGGGGGAGAATCCGATTTTTAAACCAAAATTTTTTTCGAAATCTTTTAGTTAGTTTGCGTAATCTGCCAGCTTCTTTTTGTAGGCTAAGTAGAATTTACCTCCGCTTACATTCTTATAGAATTTGTCGATTAAATCTTCGTCAACTCCCAATTCCCAGAGCAAATTATCTCTCAGAAAGTTCAGGGTAATCGGATCTGCGGCACCGCCCTCGGCAATGAAATTTTCCAATATTTTTTCCGCTTTCTTTCGGTCGTAGTCGGGGTTTGGACTCTCAAAAACAATCTCCTCGGATTCACCAAAATATGGAACTTTTAAGGCTTTCTCTTTTGCTGCGTATTTGAAGATATTGTATCTTTCGTTGAAAGACTTTACAATGTCCTCTTTTGCGACATTCGGATTTGACTGCCTTAGCTCTTTTAGGTGCTTCTCCCACAGGTAATTGAAACCAGGACTGTGTGGAGATGGCATTTTGTAGAGCAGCTTTCTTTCGCCTATGTATTTAGACTTGGCTTTATTTGCCTTTTCCTGCCAGTATTTTGCAAGTTCTCCATTGGCGTCGCTACTGTCATATGTGCCGCTATAAATATTCGCAAGCTCTTGCATATCCCAAAAATAATCGGATTTTGAAAGCAAAAATACGGCGAAATTTCTATCTTTAGGAAGCAGAAATCCCGAGTAGAAATTTCGCCAAATCATTGGATCGGAACGCGCCAAAATTCTTTCGCACATCTGAAAGTCTAGTGGGAAGCCCATATCGCCATTTTTGAAAGCGTAGGCGTAGATTCCTCCGCATGAGAAATTTCCGGAGCTTACAAAAATTGAATCAGCAAATAAATCCAGCTCAAAATCGCTGTAGATTTTTCTGAAGCTTTCAATTTCCTCATGTGTTGGATTTTTTGAATAAAGCAAATTTGCGAGATTGCAAAACGCAATTGGCGCACTTATTGCATTCTCGCCTTCTGCCGCAATCTTTGCCCACTTTAGGGCAAGCTCTTTACTTTTCATTTTAGCGCTCTTTGAGACTTCCGATTTTTTTAAAACAACTAACGATTCGGGCAGTTTATTTTCATTAAACCTAAAAAATACAAGTTCGGGAGCCCAACCCTGATAATACAAGGAAAGTTCCAAGGCTCTAAACTTATTCTTAATCGCAAGCTCTTCCATGTATCTTACGGGATTTTTTAAATACGACTCTTGCTCGCTTTCGGATAGGAAGCTTTTTGCATAGCAGTTATCCTGCATAAGAGGTACTTCTTTTAAGCCCATATCAAGCGCAAGTAATACAGGGGAGAAAATCTGAAATAATAAATATGTAAAAAACGCCAGATATACCTTCATGCACATATCTTATATCATGCAAACTTTTGTATAAAAATCAAACAAATTTTGTTTGTGAACTAAATCGCGCCTATGTTTTAGAAAAATTTATATAAGTAGTTTTATCGGGTAAATCTGTTTATCTGTATCTGTAATTTTTACCTAGTGTAAAATTGATTTTAAAGTTGACTTATGCTGAATTTTTTAACGAGAGTAAAACTCGTATGTTGAGGAGTTGTTTATGTATTCTGCTTGTTTTTTCCTTTGCCTTATCTTGCGGGTATGGGGCTTCAGAAGATGAGGCTAATAATGAGGCGAAGAGGGAATATCAGCAGAAGATGCGCTTTGCGCACGCCTTTGAAAATGGAATAGGAGTTCACAAGAATGAAGAGAATGCTTTCCATTATTATTTGGAGGCGTATTTCAACAACAGGTATAGTGAGGACGAACCCTTGAAATACCTAAAGAGGAAAGCCGAAGAGGGCAATACTTACGCCGAATACTACTTGGGGTGTTATTATAGCAGAGATAATTACGAATGGCCAAGGGGCGGCGATAAAAAGGCCTTTTATTGGTATTCCAAAGCAGCCGAGAAAGATTATCCACCGGCAATTCATTCAGTCGGGTTTTACTATCTTGGTGGGTTTGGAGTGGATAAAAATATTGAAAAGGGACGCGAGCTTTTAATACGAGCCGCCAATCTTGGTGTAGAAAAGGCGCAAGATTACGCTATAATGTTATACACGGACAATGATTTCGAGATTTTAGAGACAAATTACGGCGAAGCCTTTAAGCTGTTTGAGGCGCGTGCAAAGAAGGGGTCAATGGACGATATGCACAATATGGCGGTGTGCTATTTTCACGGTTTAGGCGTGCCTGAAGACAAGGCCAAGGCGGTTGAGATTTGGAGATCTATTTTAGATGCAAAATTAGAGATAAAAAAAGGGGAGAAGGTTTATTATCGCATTGCGCCGATGTGTTTTGCGCTTGCGAAATGCTACCACTATGGTTTGGGTGTTGAGAAGGACGAAGAGAAAGCTAAAGAAATTTTAGGTTTGCATATGGTCAACAAGGCAAGTCTGGAAACTTTGTACAACAAGTTTATCGTCTCTTGGAATTACAACGGTTTTATACCATTTAGCTTTCAGAGAATGCTGCCATAATAGTTGATTCGTAAATTTTAAGCCTAAGCCCTGCCGATTGTTCGGCGGCTTAGGCTTTTTTATTCTTATGAACGCCTTTCCAATATTGCGCTTTTTCGGGGAAAAGATAACTCTATTTAAGTATCTAAGCTTTGATAGACTAAATTTTTATATATTTATTATATATATTTAATTTTAAATTTTAAGTTGACTTAACTGTTGTTCTTTTAGGAGAATCAAACTTATATGTTGAGGAGTTGTTTATGTATTCTGCTTGTTTTTTCATCTGCCTTATATAACGTATATGGTAGAAATATTGCGATAGAGAATAAGTTGAAATATGTGCAGAAGATGCGCCTAGCTAATGTTTTTGAAAATGGAATAGGCGTACATAAGAATGAGGAGAAGGCATTTAGTTACTATTACGAAGCTATTTTTAATGACGGCTATACTGAAGACAAACCCTTGGAATACTTAAAGAGGAAAGCCGAAGAGGGCAATACTTACGCCGAATATTATTTGGGGCGCTACTACGGTAACTATGAAAAGATTAGGGGAGATAGCAAGCTGTCTTTTTATTGGCATTCAAAAGCGGCCGAAAAAAATTATCCTCCGGCAGTCTTTCAAGTGGGGCGCAGTTATCTATACGGCGACGGTGTAGATAAAGATCTTGTAAAGGGCAAAGAATTTTTATTAAAGTCCTTTGAGCTTGGTCTAAAAACTGCTCAGCGATATTTGGTATACTTGTACATAGATGATGACACGGGAGCTTTTGAGACAAGTTACAAAGAGGCCTTTAAGTGGTTTTCAGAGTCTGCAAAGAACGGATCCTTGGAAAGTAAATACGACATGGGAGTGTGCTATTTCCACGGTTTGGGAGTGGCTGAAGACAAGGCCAAGGCAGTTGAGATTTGGCGGTCTATGTTAGATGAAGTAATCGAAGACAAGCTTCCGGGAATTAAGTCCAAAGTGTGCTTGGCGCTTGCAAGGTGCTACCATTACGGCCTTGGAATTGAAAAAGATAGAGATAAGGTTGTAGCTGTTTTGGGCGTATGGCTTTTGGGGGTCAGCGATGCAGATCTTTCAGAACGTTCGTATAAGCGATTTGTAACAGACTGGAATTATAATGGGTTTATGCCCTTTAGCTTTCAGCCCATATTCCCGTAATGATTGAAATTGATTCGTAAATCTTAGGCCTAAGCCCTGCCGAGTATTCAGTGGTTTTGCAATTATTTGCCGCTTTATTTGAGGAACTTATATTTAAATTTAAACGTTTATTTGTATGTTTTATGGCGATGTTGGAATGTTTTTTAATAAATATTTGATTTGTATTAAATCTTAGTTGGCATTTTTTAATAATCTTTTTTAATTTGACTAAATTTTAGCATTGCTTAAGCTACGTTTCGTTATGGGTAGAATTGCTTTTCTTACAGTTTGCTTTTTGTCTCTATTTGCATCGCATTCTTACGCTGCAGAAGATGTGGGGGAGGCTTGCGCCGAGTTGCTTAGCAAGGCGAGCGATTATGAAAATGGAAAGTCTGGACTAAAAGATGAAAGCAAGGCCTTCTCATGCTATTTAGCTGCGGCGGAAAAATACGGAAATGAGCAGGCTTTGAATTATCTTAAGGAAAAAGCGGAAAGCGGTAATACGTGCGCACAGTATTACCTTGGGCGATACTACGGCAATGACGAGCTTGATTCTTGCGATCCGGAAAAAGCTTTCTTTTGGTATTCAAAGGCTGCCGAGAAAAAATATCCGCCTGCTCTCTACTATGCTGCAAGATCATATATAGACGCTTTGGGAACCGAGAAAAATACGAAACTGGGCGGAGAATTTTTGCAGGAGGCTGCGGAATTGGGCTATCGCGATGCCCAGACTATTGCAGCAAGGTATTACACAAATTTCTTAGAATACTACACAAAAGTGTACAGTAGAAATTATCCCAAAGCTTTGCATTGGTTTGGCGAGGCGGCAAAGCAGGGATCTTTGGAGTCTGAGTTTGATATGGGCGTGTGTTACTTCCATGGCTTGGGTGCGCGCGATAACAAGGCGAAGGCTTTTAAAATTTGGAACTCCATGCTAGAAGAACTCGATAAGCGCAAAGACGATTTTGATCCGATTCTAAAAATTAAGCTCATAGTTGCGCTCAGCCGCTGCTACTACAACGGTTGGGGCTGCAAGGCTGATGAAAAAAAGTCTATGGAGCTATTAAAGCGAGTAATGTGCGGTTCTGAAGATAATCCTGAAAACAAAAAATACCTTGAAATTGTAAAGGGAAATAGGCGTTACGAACTTGTTAATTTCTCATTTAAGCCAAATCTTTAGTTTGAAAACTTTGAATTTTTGATGTCTTAAGATAAGTTTCGTTTTTACACTGAAATAGAGTTACTGCGTTTTAAAATGTTCTGTCGTCGCTTTAAATCTGGCTTAAAATTTTTTCGCCTAAGCCGAGTAAGTTTTACTTTTGCGGGGATTGTCGCGCTAAGATGTTGTCTTCTTTTTGCGGCGGGCGATGCAGAGGAGTGCGATTTTGCCAAGTTAAGCGCACCCGAAACTTTAGCTTATGTGATTTTTTATAGCGGGGTAGACGATGATGTTTTCAAAAAATTAGTAAACAATTACCCGATTGAATTTCATCAGGAGTTCGGCGGTTTTATTGGAAATCGGAGTCTTTTTGATGGAGATTTAAGCCACAGAGATTTTAGTAAGGCTCGCCAAGCTTGCATGGCTTTAATAGATAGCGAAAAGGTAAAGGAAAATCCGGATTGGGCTTTGCTTAGGGATTACAACGTAATTTTGGCAAGCCTAATAATTAAGGCAAGTGCGGAGGGGCAAAGTAATGAAGAGTTTTCGCTTCTAAATAAAGTTGTGCGCGAAAATATGCCCAATTTAAATGAGTATCCGCATAGCGACAGAGCCTTTGCGCACGCTTTTTACGCATATCTTATGTATTCCGGAATTTCGCTTGAGAAAGATTTAAAGAGAGCTTCCGAAATAGTTTCGCGCAAGGAGCTTCTGCCTTATTGGATTGATTTTTACTTAGGCTACATCCTTCCACAGAACAAGGATTTCGCACTAGTTATATTAAGAGAAAACGCAAAAAATAAAAATTTAAGCGCGCTTCAAAATTTGTGTGATATCTATGCGGGACTATTCAATGATGGCGAAAAAGACGAAGAAAAATTTAAATTCTACAAGTCAAAGTACGATGAGACCTTGCGAGAGTATAAGCTAAAAAAATTTAACGAAAGAAAAAAATACCTAGATGAAAACATAAAGTATCTTGAGCTTTTATCAAAGGAAGGTGAAGCTAAAGATGCGGTACGAGATAGGTACAAGATCATGTCTTGCCTTAAAATTTTGTCGGACGAAAAAATTTTTCTATTTAAGCGGGATTTGAACGGAGAGGACGTCTATATTGAAAATCCCAATCGAGATATAGAGCGTTTTAATAAATTATTGGAGCTTTTAAAAAGTTAGGATGACAAAGTCTTAGGCTCGTTAAACACAATTTAAGCGCCGACTAAGCGTAAATTTTAGACATTTAAATTTTGTATGCGAGCCCGACTTTGGGTGCCTCATAGCCCTGTATTTCTGGGTGCTCTTACAGATTTTTAGCTAAAGGCGATAAGTTGAGACAATTTTACCTAAGTGCAAATTTAACGCCTATGGCTTTTAAAATCTAATTTTTTACAGAGCAATTATTCTATTGCTACTTAAACGCATTTGAAGTGAAATTCTACTCAGCCCGGAATTTTGCTTTCATAATTAACGTCGGATTTCAGCCATCGCTTAGTTTGTATAAACTTGTTCTAGAAATATTCTAGTAGGGTTGGGTAATACTTGGTATAAAGTCGCGACGCTCTAGAGTCTTTTAGCTTTTAACTAGGAGATGTAAAAGTTAGCGTTTTGCGCAAAATAGCTGCCTATACATCTCATAGGCCGCAATTCCCGCCGATGTCGAAAGATTTAGCGAGCGCATAAGCGCATTGGGCTGGGGTATCTTTATTCTAAATTCCGCGAGCTCCTCGTGCAGAAAATCAGGCGCGCCCTTGTCTTCGGAGCCAAACACGAGGGCATCTCCAATTTGAAATTCCGCTTCAAAAATAGTCTTAGTAGCCTTTGTAGTTAATAGCCACTTTCGGGCGGAGGCTCTTGGGGAGTTTTTGTAGGCCTGCCAGTTGTCGTAGTGAGTGACATCCAGCGAGTGCCAGTAGTCCATACCGCTTCTCTTTAGCTTTGCGTCTGTAATTTCAAACCCTAGCGGGTGTATGAGGTGCAGGCTAGCATTTAAAACCGCGCACATTCTGCCTATATTGCCCGTATTCTGCGGTATTTGCGGATTGTGTAATACTATATTTATGGCGCTTGTTTGCATCTTACTTGTAGTATCTTCTGAGGCTTACCAACCTCTGAGCATCTCGCATGGCCTCCGCCTCTTTCAAGTCTTGGCGCTTGTCGTAGAGCTTCTTGCCCTTGCATATCGCTATTTGCACCTTTACCAAGCCCTTTTTAAAATACATCTTAAGCGGTATCACGGCCGCTTTCTTTTTCTCGACTTCGGAGGCGATTTTTAAAATCTCGCTCTTGTGCAAGAGAAGTTTTCGCTCGCGCGTGGGATTGTGGTTATTTATATTGCCAAAGTCGTATTCAGAAATATGGGCGTTATAGAGGTAGGCTTGCCCTCTGTCTATGCGGACGAAGGCGTCTTGAATTTGCGCCTTGGCGTTTCGCATACTTTTTACTTCGGTTCCCGTAAGCGCAATACCGGCCTCGAAAGTCTCGCCTATAAAGTAGTCGTGCGCGGCTTTCTTGTTGCGTATTTCGGTTACGCGAGGCTTATTTTCCTTATTTTGCGCCATGAAATTTATCTTTCTCTATTGCCCCAAAGACACGACAAAACCGCCCCAGAAACTCTGCAAGGCGGCGCTCGTCGGCGTTTGTCGCGCCGCTAGGAATTCTTTTTCGGATCGTAAATTTCGTAGCTGAGCTTATCCTTTATGACTTCGAGAAGCGCTATATCCTCAAGCGATAGCTTCTCAAGCGACTCTACGCAGGGTTTGCTGCCTGCCTTTAGCTGCTTTACGCGGCGCGATATCACATTTATGAGAATATTGGGATCCTGAATTTTTTGCTGTGCCTGTTTTAAATAATCGTTTCTCAAGGGTTCCTCCTTGTTTTAAAGTAAACGCGTATTAAGTACTGAAAGTTGAATCTTTTGCAACACATTTTTTTCATTTGCCAAAAAAACAAAAAATAAACTTGTTTTTGTTGGGCATTTTTAGAGAATTGCACTTATGAGAGGCAGGGGTATTTTTACTTTAATTTTCTTACTTCTTTGTTTTTGTTTTGAGTGCGCATACGCAGGGCAAAACTTCGAGAATGTAAGGGCCTTGGAGTTTGAAATAAGCGGAGAAATTTCCTCGCCCCAGTGCCAGATAACAAAGAGGGCCCTAGCCCGCGCCAATGATTCCGGGGCAAACGTAGTTTTAATAAATTTGGATACTCCCGGCGGCGATTTGGCCTCTACCTTGGAGATAATGGAGGCAATCTCCAATTCAAAGCTCCACACAATCTGCTTTGTAAATCCAAATGCTATAAGAGCAGGCTGTTACATCGCCGTATCATGCGACGAGATTTGGTTTGCGCCAAAGGGCATTATGGGGGCTGCAGAGGCAGTGTCGGCTTCGGGCGAGGATATAGGAGATTCAATGAGGCGCAAGTTGGAATCCTTTATGAGCGCTAAGGTAAAGGCTATTTCCCAAAATAGAGACGCGCCAAACCCAAACATCGCAAAGGTGCAGCGAGCAATGGCAAATCCGGATTTTGAGCTTAAGTTTGGAGATAGGGTAATAAAGAGGCCGGGCGAGTTGCTGTCGCTCACTGCGCAGGAGGCCGTTGAGAAATTCGACGGGTTTCCGCTTCTTGCAAGCGGCATTGCCTCAAATTCAAACGAACTTCTAAAAAAGGCATATCCGCACGCAGAGAGCATAGAGCTTGAAAAACTCAATTTGAGCGCTTTCGAAAGATGGTCAAAGTACATATCAAGCTTTTCGACTGTGATAATGGGAATTGCCATATTCTTTCTGTTTTTAGAGATAAAAACGGCGGGGTTTGGCATATTCGGAATAATATTTATAGCCCTAATGGCACTTCTATTTGTGGGCGTAAATATGGCCGGGCTTGCGGGATATGAGATACCGATAATTTTCGGGGCGGGGGTTCTAATGTTGATACTTGAGTTCTTCGTGTTGCCGGGCACTTTCATATTTGGAATTCTGGGGATAGCTTTAATTTCCGTATCGCTTGTAATGCTAGGTGCGGCCCCCATTCCAACGACCGGTTTTTCGGACATTCTGGGCGCAATTTCAATAGGGGTTGGAAAGGTGTCGATAGCCATTATAATTGCCTTTGTGCTGCTTTACTTGCTAAGGCCCTTAATTAAGACTACGCCTCTTTGGAAGAGGCTCGTATTGGAGGGCGGGCAGCCCGATGAACTCGCCAGATTTTCCGACAGCGGGCTTGTCGGCAAAAAGGGCAGGGTTGTATCGGATCTCATGCCAAATGGAAAGGTCGAAGTTGACGGGCAAATTTACGATGCCGCGAGTATCGACGGCAACTGCATAGTAAAAAATACTGAAATTGTCGTGGATAAGTTTGAATCTTTTGCTTTAAAAGTTAGAATCTTGGACAAGTGATTTTTTAAAAATGTAAACTTTAATCCGTTGAAAAAGTAACAGGGAAATTTCAAAAAATAGAAAATCAGCAATAGGATATGGAAGAGATAACTTACAACATACTGGGCAATATAACACTGGCGGGCATTCTTGGCATAATCGCATTCATAGCCATACTGGTAGTGCTCTTTGTGGTATTTAGCTTTTTTAACACATGGCTAAAGGCCATGCTTGCGGGAGCTCCGGTTAGCATGGTAACTTTGCTTGCGATGCGCCTTAGGGGCGTTCCGTACGGCACCATAGTGGAGGCGCGCATAACGGCCGTCAAGGCGGGCTTAAATCTGACAATAGACGAGCTTGAAAAGCACTACTTGGCAGAGGGTGCTCTCATTCAGACCATTCAGGCTCTTATAGCCGCCAACAAGGCTCGCATGAATATGACTTGGGAAGACGCAACCCGCATAGACTTGGCAACCCGCGGCACAGGCAAGACCGTATTGGAGGCGGTACGCACTTCCATTAACCCCAAAGTGATAGATTGCCCCGGAGCTAATTCCGGCAGGCATTCCATTGACGGCGTGGCAAAAGACGGCA
>OJMH01001848.1_pt1 | contig 19691 bp, 10 predicted proteins | sample 1597111 | NCBI WGS metagenome assembly OJMH01 (sample SAMEA2452115, study PRJEB22498) | human gut metagenome | reverse complement strand
ACTTTTCAAAACTTATATGAATATGCTACAGAAGTAGCATATAATATTGTTGATTATATAAATAATAATTATGAAAGATAATGAATTAAAAACTATCGAAACTTATATCCCTCTTAAATATCATATTTATTTTGAAAATGATATTGAAAAAGATACAGTTCTATATGATAACGATTGTTATAAAACATCATATTTTTTTGTTGAAAAATTAGATAATAAATATATTGTTGTAAAAGACTACATAAGTGGTAGTGTACAATATTTAATAAAAGACATTGGAGATTTGTCTGTAAAATGTCGTATCACTTCTTATAATGAAGTTAAAAGAAAATGTAGATTTATTGAACAAGAAGAAATTAAATTTAATAATAAAGATTAAGTTATGGGTAAAAATATATTTGATATAGAAAGAGAATACGAAGATATTCTTTCTATTATTGAGGATAATGAAGGAGAAATAACTCCGGAAATTACAGAAAAACTATCTATTAATGAAAGTGAACTTGAAGATAAACTTCGAAATTATAAACATATTATAGATAGATATAAATATGAAAAAGAATATGTAAAAGATGAACAAGAACGATTAAGAAATAAAATAGCAAGTAGAGAAAATACTATACGATTTCTTAAAAATAATATAGTAGAAACTCTTAAAATTTATGGTATAAAATCTAATACAAATTATAAACTTAAATATCCCGACTTTACAGTTTATACAAGAGATAGCAAAAGTATAGATTATGATGATAACAAATTAGAATTTGTTATTGATAAATTAGAAAATGAAGATTATAGTTATAATCAAACTGATATAATTAATAATCTAATTAATGTAGAATTTACTGTAGAAGTTCCAATTGTAGATTATAAATATTTTATTAATAAATGTAATGATAATAAATACGAAGTTAAAGATATTAAAAGGTCTTTAAATAAAACTTATGCAAAAGAACTTATAAAAAGTAGAGAAGAATGTGAAGATATAATTATCAATAAACGAGAAGAAGATGATGTAGAAGCTGTTTATGAAAATCTTTCTGAATATGAAGAAGTTATAGCTGATTTAAATATTACTGAAAATACATCAACAACTGCTATATTTAAATAAATTACAATTATGGATAATATTAATTATAATGAACAAAAAGGAACTTATAGCTTCTATAGTTTAAAAGAACTTCCTTGGCATGGTTTAGGAACTATTGTAGAAGAAGCTAAAACTCCTTCTGAAATATTAGAAATAGCTAATATGGATTATAGAGTTGAATTAGCTCCTTTATACGCAAGTTTTATTCCTAATGGAGCTGTTACTTGTGAAAAAGATTTAATAACTGGTGAATATAAAGGTTATTATAGAAGTGGAAATGAAAGTATCCCATACAGTATAAAGAAAAAGGGAGAACTTATTAAAACTAATTATGCAACATATCGTACAGATACTCTTGATATATTAGGTGTTGTCGGGAGTAGATATGAATGTGTACAAAATGATGTAGCAATAGATTTTATATTTAATGTATTACATAATCAAGATATTATTAATAAAAATGATATAATCATAGAAACAGCTGGTGTTTTAGGAAAAGGTGAAAGAATATTTGTAACAGCTAAACTTCCTGATTTTATTATAGCTAAAGATTTAATAAATAATTATATTCTATTTACAACAACCCATGATGGAAGCGGAAGTATAACGGCTTGTTTTACTGATATACGTGTTGTATGTAATAATACATTAAATATGGCATTAAGTGGTTGTACAAATAAGATGACATTTAAACATACAAGAAATGTAAATAAACGTTTAAATGAAGGTTCAAATCTTATGAGAAATGCTATTATATATAAAAACACACTTGTAGAAACATTAGAACCTCTTTCTAAAATAGAAGTAAAAGAGAGAGATGCTATTGAATTTATACAAGATTTATTTCTTAATGAAGAACAGGCAAATTATGTTAAATCAAAAGGTTCGTTCTTTAATATAAATAATGGTGATGAAATGATAGCTACAAAAACTTTAAATAAAATGAAAGATGCTATCACTTATATTGAAAGAGGAGCTGGTCAAGATTATAATTATGGAACAGCTCTTTGGTTATATAACGGAATTACTTCATACATAAACAATGGAATTAATTATAAATCTAATGAAGATAAATTTAATTCTATTATGGATGGTGTAGGAGCTAAACTAAATCAAAAATCTTATAATTTAATAACTTCAAGATATGCTGCATAAATTATGATAGATAGAGTTAATATATGTAGTGACGGATATATTGATTGTTATGATTTAGATAATTGTAAAGTTAGAGAATTAAGTGGAGATATTACACTTATTCATCAAATACTTAAAAATGTAGATATTTGTATTAATTATAGCCCTTCGAGTATTGAACCTAATTTTAGATTTACAAGGAATCCTAAATTCTATTTTATAGTTTCTAATACAGAAATAAATATAGAAATTCCTTATAAACATGTTATACGATTGTCTAAATTTATAAACAATGTAGATGTCATATCAGATAGTGTAGATTAAAATAACAATTAAAATATTTAAAATTATGGAAAAGCAAATTGTAAAAATTTATTCTGAAACTGGAAAAGTACCCGAATATAAAACTTCGGGTGCTTCCGGTTTTGATTTGTTTTCTACATTTACAAATAATAGTTGTCAAATTCTTACAATTGATGACATAGAAAAAATAGACGCTTTTTATGTAACAGGTAATAAAAATGATGCAGCTGAATTTATAACTGAAATTATTCCAAGTTTAGAGGAAAACGCTGCTTTACTTATTATGAATCCTCAAAGCTATATAATATCTATCAAATTGGCTATTGAAGATAAGTTGGAAGAAATTAATAAAAATATAGAGAAAAATGGAGGTACAACTTATGGAGTTCTTTCAGATTATATGTCTGATAATGATATTGAAGCCGTTAATATAATTCTTCCTTTTTCACATAATATAATACCAACCGGTTGTTATGTTCAAATTCCAGAGGGATATGAAATTCAAGTTAGACCTCGTAGTGGAATTGGAGCAAAAACTAATATGATAGCTCATTGGGGAACTATAGATAATGATTATAGAGGAAATATAGGAATCATTATAAATAATCCATCTCCTAATAGTTATATAATACTTCCAAATGAAAGGTTAGCACAAGGTGTATTTGCTAAAGTAGAACAATGTGAATTTAAAAAAGTTAAAAGTATTGAAGAATTAACTAAAACAGATAGAGGTGAAGGTGGATTCGGAAGTACTGGAAAATAATATTTAAATAAAAATAGGGATAATTATTGTGAAATAGTTATCCCTATTATTATAAATAATAACGAAAAAGAAGATAATAAATTTAATACAAATATCGGAACACCTCTCGCCCTTGTGGCCATTAAACAAATGTCTTTATAGTTAGCACACAATGTCATAAAGTAACAAATGAATTTAATATTGTATTTAATATTGTATTTAATACTGTATTTAATTTAAATGTAACTATTAGACTTATAGTGTTACATACTATGATGCACAGTATTATGGCCACAAGGGCGAGAGAGTTTCCGAAATTTGTTTTATAATTATTATAAATTCTAATGAAATTCGTATGACATTAAGTGCTGATTTAAATATTGATATAAATACTACAGATGAAACTTTAAATCGAAAACGATTTGAAATTGTTGTAAAACATATATTAAAAGATTATATAAAATATGTAAATGTTAATAATATTATAATTGATTTTGAAGAACCTATACAAGTTGTATTACAAGGTTTTATTGATTATAATGATATTTATAAATTTAAATGTGATGTAGCAAATGCTTTTAATGTTTCATTACATGATAAATATATTCATAGTTCTTTTACTTTTGAAAATCTTTATTACTTGATAAAAGAGCGTGTATACATACCTTTTTATAATGCCTCTATTTGAGCCATAAACATGGTAAATTTCTATTATTTTTATTCGGCTGAACAAATGTATGTCCATTGAAAAATAATCGAAATTTAATAGCTTAAAATCATTATTAAAGTCGGCCGTAAAATGGCTTTTATAATAATAAAGGAGTTAGCAAATGTACTAACTCCTTTATTCCCCTTTTTTGCACTTGGTGCATCTATAAGTATAATATTATTTATATCATTAGTAGAATTTTATAAATTAAAAGGATTATACCATTTATACCAATTCATTGTAGCTTTAAGATTCTTACTCTTTTCTATTTGAGTTAATATAGGTATTAACTTCTTAACTGAAACAGATAATTTTGTCTGACCTTTATAAACACCTCTGTCATAAACTAAAGATTCATCATCTGTAAATACATCTGCCATAGCATATTTAACAACATTCATAGCATTAGTTATAACAGTTTCTCCAACAAAGAGTTTATCTTTCATTTGATTTATTGTACTATACCAACCATAAAGAGGTACAGGCTCAACAACTTCTTTATATAAAGCTGTAAGTGTATACATTGTTACAGTATAATAATAAGGTTCATCATCATCTTTTAACTTACCTAACATCATCGCAGCTACTGCGATAACAGCTATAGTAGATAAATGTTTAGCCCATTTAATAACACTTGCTTGTTCACCTTTGGTAAGAGAATTATAATATAATTTAGCATGTCGGAGAAGTTTATATTGATAATTAAACATCTCAAATAAACCTTTAAAAAATGCACGTGGGTCTTTAAATATATTTAGCTTAACAATATCACTATCTTGTTTAAACATTTTATAACCATAAGTAGCCCAATCGAAATTCGGTTTATATACAGGTACTTCCCACGTACCTAACATTTCATTAAATTGAGTTTTATTAAAACGACGTCCAAAATATCTTATAAAGTTAGGACGAATCCATTTTTTAAATTGCATGAATAAATCTCCAAATGCACTTTCTTGTAAAGCATTTTTATCAATTATATTGTAAATACCATGTAGAGCTTGATTTACGCCTTTAACTCTATTTTTAAAATCATTTACAGATTTATCTGTTAATTGACTTCCTTCTTTATAAGCTAATCTACCATCTACAACAGTCAATTGAGAATCTAATGTTGGAAATTTTTCAAATCTTTCTTTTAGAACTTTTCTATTATCTTTAATTAATTTATTTAATTCGATTCGTTGTTCTTTTGTAAATTTATCTATATTAGCTCTTATAAATTCACCTGCATAATCACTTTGCCAAAGATATTTCTTTTTATTTTCATTTTCATATTTTATTATATAATCATTTTTAGCTTTTACAAATTTAGCAAATTCTTCTTTTTGTTCATCAGTTAATACTTTAGATAATTCTTCTATTTTAGAATCATTATAAAAGTCTTGAAATGACATTATCTGACCAGCTATAACTCTGTGAGAACGAGCATACCAAATTGCATAAAAAACTCACCTATTTGGTTAGGACTATAACCAGCAGTATCGGCAGCAGTTAGAACTTTAGTTAGCCAGTTCTCTCCTGTCATACTAACATTTATATCTCGTGTATCTTGAAATATAACTTCAAAATCTTTAATTAAAGCTATAATTGGATTCTTAGTTTTTTCTTTATTTATTTCAGCTATCCATTCAGGAGTTATTTTAATTATATCTAAAAGACCTTGCATAAGTTGTTTACTTGTAAGATAATTAATAGATGAAGCATCAATTATCATATCGGATATACCTTTTGCTAAGTTCTTTAATCCAGCACTCCAGTTAAACCACATATAATTAATAGATGAATATCGTATTATACCTTTTGCAACAACATCTACTGTATTATTAACTTTACTTGTATTGTAAACTCGTTTTCGCATAGATTCAAACATAGATGACAAGTTATCTATTTTAGCTTCTCCAGCTGCACTATCTAATGCAAATCTACCAAGTTCCCAATCTACCATAAAATCATTAACAACTTTTATATTATAAAGCTCTTTTATAAAAGATTCCATTACAGCTTTTATATCATAAGTTCTTCTATCTATAGCTTCCTTATGATTTAATTGTTTAACATGAGCGTTATAATCCCTAATATCTGCAATAGATTTTAATTGAGCTACAGGTTCTACTGCATCCGGATGTTTTCTATACCATTCATTAAATTCTCTTGCTACTCTTTCAGCATAATCATCATAAACTTCTCCTACTCTTCTTTTAGGAATATCAAAAATAGGATTGAAATTAGGTATACTTAAAGTACTTGCTTTAAGTATATATTTGGTTTTTCTATCTAATCCTTCATAAGTAGCATCTTTCTTAATTCCTGGAACACCTATAAATCTTTTAAGTGAATTTTTTGAATCTGGTTTTGCTAAATAAGGAAATATATCTATTATAGCATCTGAAGGAATAAACCAAGATGGATTATATTCTATGATAACATTTCCAATAATAGTTTTAATAGTATTTAAAAACTTTAATTCAGCTTTTGTTAATTCACTATATTTAGTATTTTTCGCACTATCTTTATAAGATAATTTATAAAATACTTTTTCAGGAGTTTCTCCTATTTTTGTTATCCTTTTTATTTCATAATATCCATTATATTTTAGATAATTATTTATAACAACATCAGATTTACCTTCTATTTCTTTTAATAAAGAATCTACTTCTTCATCAGTTAATGGAGTTAATATTCCATCAGAATTTGCATTAAAATCTGAAATATAATCATCTGTTTCTTTTATAATACTATCTACAAGTCTTTCATCAATATATACAGCACCATAATATTTACTATTATATAAATCTCGTATGGAATCCTTTAATCTTTGAACTTGTTCATCTACAACATCCCTGTTGTAATCATTTATAAAAGTACCATAATCATTAACAAATTTACGAAAATATTTATTTCTTGCTTCATAAGTAGAAAGATTCAAATTTTCAGCTTCTTCTAATTCTTTTATGGCATCTTCTACTTTGTCTAATAGTTTATTAACTCTTTTATTATTTTCGTATTTAATTGTAGTATATTGTTTACCTATTATGTCAGTAAGTGTCACGCCTGTTACAAAAGGAGAATCTAATTTACTTTGCCAAAAAGTAATATCGGAATTTTTAAGAGCAAATACTTTAGCTACAATATCATTATATTCTTCACTCGTTATTTTAAGATTTTCTATATCAAAAGTAGAAGAATCAAAATCATCTTTTCGGGCAGCTTCTAATACTTTAGAAAAAGCTGTAGCATAATTAGGATTACGACTTTGAGTTACAACTAAATCTACTATAATCTCTTGAACTTTATCTAATACTCTACCTTGTAAACTAATAGATTTATTATATAATTCAGATAATCGTTCAATAGCTTTATTAGCTGTATCAAACTCTTCGTGGAATGATGCAACATCTTCTTCAGATTCAGAATTATAAATAGTATCTTTTATAGTTATAGGTTGAATATCTTTAAACTTATTAAGATAGTCAATTAAAACTCTAAGACTATTTACTTTAACTTTATAATCTTGCCATTTAGCATAATCATTTCTAATTGTATCTGTATTTACACTTTCGACTTCCATTAAAAGAAATCTTATGGAATCCATAACATTTTCCATTATAGGAATCATTCTTTCAAAAGCATAGAATACAGCATTTTGATTAGCATCGTTTATATCATTTTCTAACGAGCCATCGTAATCTTCTTTGTTTATATTATTATAAGCATCTAATATAGCAGCTGTATTAGGTACATTATTATTTTCTAAGAACTTTCTTAATTTATCAAGACTCTGATAATAATCAAGAGCAATTATACTGTTCTTTTTAGTACGAGTTTCAATACCTATATTAGAAGGTTTTTTTATGTTAATTGTTTTACTAAATAATTGTTTAGGTTCTGAATAAGCTATATTACGTCGATTTACATCTACATAAGATTGAGATACAGCAAATCCAAAACCATCATTTAATATAGTATTTATAGAATTTATATTACCATTATTTTGATAGAGTTTATCTATAAATAGTTTCGTCCATATAGAACCGGTTTCTGTAGTAATTCCAGCATCTTCAAATCTATCACCTACTATAAGATAATTTCCTTCTTTTAATAACTTAGAAATTCTATTAGCTTCATCATAAGGATTTTTAGTAAAATCTACATGAACAAATTTACCATTCGCATCATATATTCTACTAACAACATTCGATTCATGTCCTATATAAATAAGATTATCATTTTTAGAAACTTCCTCTTTAATAGTTTCTATTAAAGATTTGTTACTTTTTTCAGTAATAGTATCTTCAAAAGTTATTCCTAAAGAATATAAAGGAGATTTCCTCTTAGGTACAACAGGAACATTTTCAGATACTTCTTCGGGTTCATAAGAAACTTCTTCTACATAATCATTAGGAACATCTATTATAACTCCTTCATCAGAATTATTCTCAAAATTAGCAGGAGTATTTTCATCAGTTTTGCTTTTGTATTCTGATTCTAATTTATCTAAAGTAATTAGAAAATCTTTTAATGTACTATATCTTTTAACAAATGTGTCAACATCTATTGTAGATATTATTCCATTTTCATCTTGAATAAGTATCCTATCAGATACATTATATTTATCTATAATACTATATTCAGAAAATTCATTAGGAAGAAGTCTGCTAACCGGATAATAATAATAAACTTCTTTAGAATTATCTACTGTATTATATAAAAATGAATCACTTCTTTTATAAATTGTTACATTACCATCTAAACGTTCTGTAAGATATTTTGCATTAGAACGAGTAGAAGCTATAACACGTTCTTTTGTTTCAAATATTATATTACGTTCTATACCATTAGAATCTGTAACTCGCATTTTACCAACATTATATCCTTCAGAATTAACTAAAAGACCAAATGTTGCTTGATATATTGTACTATTATTAATTCTATGTTGTTCTCTATAACTTGGTATAGTAGCATTTATAGATGGATTTTGTCTACTTATATAATCAAGTGATTCTTCTATATTAAAAGTTTCACCATTAAGTAGTTTTGTTTCAGCTGTACGAAGAGCTTGTCCATAATCAGATATACCTATAGTAGGGTCTATTACTCCGATTTGTGTTATACGTTTTTGATAACTTTCATTTACTAAATCAGAAGTAAGTATTTCTATAGGTATAAATTTAGATATATTAGCACCATAAGTAAAACCTTCTGTTATATAAGTATAAGCAATTAAATTTCTAATAGTATGTGCTATATAAGGTATATCACTTTGATACATAGTTAATATACCAGATGAAACATCATCTATAGAAAGTTTATTTGAATCGTCTGTTATAATTCTTATTACAGAATAACCATATCGTCTTATACTATCTCTTACTATTTGTAAATGATTAAATATATTAGAAAATCTAAAATCAGCTTTATTAATATAAGATTTAAGAGATTTATCATTAAGTATTAAATTAATTTGTTCTTCTAATGTTAAACTAACCCATTTAGAAAATTTGTCGTTAGTTATAACATCTCCTAAATTATTTTGTAACTCACTTATATATTTATTATGTTTAGCTCTCTCTTCATCAGATATTATACCTAATATTGTTTTAATTTGTTTTGCAGGAATATTAGACATTATAGGTACAGTTTCATCTCCGTAAGATTGTATATAATATTCTAATACTTTTCCTGTAACATAATTATTAGCTTTTCTATTATAAGATTTTCCATTTTGCTGTAAGAAAGTACGAACAGCTTTTCTCATAGCCAAAGAACGTTGTGCGAAAACTTTATTAAAAGAATTAGCAAACAACCAATGTCCATACTGTTCTCTAACTTGAATTATACCATAAAGACTATCTTTATAATTAGGCTTTATTATACCATTAAATTTATAATTTTCATTTAAACCTGTAAATACAACACTTATAATATCTTGTCCATTTACTGTTACATTACCAACTGGTTTATAAGATATATTAAGAAGTTCTAACTTATTTTTTCTATCTTGCCATGTGATAAGATTTGGAAAATCATTTAGAGCTTCATAATAATTAGGTAATGTAATAAATTCTATATCTTTATAACTAATATTAGGATATTTTATTTTAAAATCTCCTGTAGAGAGAGATTTAAAATCTGTAAATAAAACTTTATAATTATCCCAATATTCTTCTGTTTCAGATATAGAATCTATATAACTTAATGATTTTGTATACGCATCTCTTAATATACTAAAATATTTATTTCTATTTATATAAGAATCCGCGAGTTTAGATTCACGTTCATCAGCTGTATTAAAATCATTAACTGGAACATCGGTTTTTAATACAAATGATAAATCGGTTATGCCATTAGCTATAGTCTCATATTCTTTAAACAAATATAAAACATCTAATTGGCCTAAATAATAATTTAAAGATTCATTATTTCTATTCTTAATAAATCTGACTAATTCTTCAGTAGTATGTAATCTATATTTATGACCGTTGTATTTAATCTTTTGTTCATATTTAGAATTAAGAATATCCGTATATTTTATTATAAGAGCATTACAAGCATCCAATATACTAAAATTAGGATTTGTAATTATAGCTCCACTTTTAAAATTTACTAACTCTACAATTGCAGGTTGCATTATAAAAGCAGAAGCATAACTAAATCTATTAGGTTTACCATTATATAATTCAGTAACACAACCTTGTGATAAAAGTCTAAATACACCAATAGTGTCAATATTTAAATTGAACATTAATTCAGACTTTAATACATCAAGAATAGCGGCTGTTACTTCGGTAAGCTGCATATTAATTCTTTCACCAGATAAATCAGTAAAAGTATTAGAAGCATTATTACCAACCCATACATCCTCTACTATAACATATCTTCCATCTTCTGTGTAACTCCAATTATCACTTCCTAATACAGAATCTAATACTTCTTTTGTAACATTAGCCGGTAAAGAATCTACAGATATTATTCGTCTAACAGGAGTATTAAGTTTAGCATGAAGATTACCTAATATAGCTATATTACCATCTGTATTAATAGAATATCCTTTTAATATAGTAGATGACATACTACTAATATTTAAGGATATTTTATCAGCTAAATTATGAGGATTTAATCCATTATTAGATTTACCCCATAAAGCATTATCTCTTGCAGAAACAGCTGATATATTTTCAAAACTATTAGGTTTATCAATATCAATTCTATGATTTTTATTAGATAATACAGATATTACCATATCTATAATTCTATTATCACGAGCCTGACGACTTATAGTAACAGATTCACTTATATCTTCAAAATCATATCCTTTAGATTCTTTAAGACCTGTATATTGTCTGTTAATCTTTTCTTCTATATTATTAAATATAGCAAATATATTTATAACTTTACCATTATCATTTTTGATACTACCTTTAATAAAAGGTTCAAAGAAATCTTTAACAGTATAATAATCATTTATAGATATAATATTATCACTATCTTTAGAAGTTATATCTATACTATTAATTAAAGTTGTAGTTTTAATATCTCTTTCAATAGATAATAAAAGTTCATTAAACATACGTCGTTTATTTTGAACATAATTATTATCTATTCCCGGATTTAAAGCAACTCGTTCTTCTTGTGTTAAATCTCGTTGTTTAATAGATTTTAAATATTCTATAGCTTCTGTATATTCACGAGCTGTATTAATAAGATTTGTAAAATTAACTTTAACTCTTGATACAATAGAAGGTATAGATTCTTGAACATAAGTTTTTATACGTAAAATATTCTTATATTCTATACTTTCTTTATTAGATATAGTAGCAAGAATACTATCTAAAGTCGGAATAATAGAATCTAAAGAAACATCTGTATTACTATCAGAAGAATAAAGTTTAATAAAATATTTAGTTAATATCTTAAAAGCTGGACTATTAAGTGAAGTATCTGTATCACTCTTAGTCACTTTTATAATTTCAAGACTTTCTTTTAATATATCTTTTAAAGCATAATATTTAGATAGATTTTCATTAATTTCAGAAATCATTTTACTATCATATTTTGGAATAGTATATGATTCTCCATTAAAATTAATATGTTTAGCATAAGCATAAATAGTATCTATATCAAAGTCCCAACCTGTTCGTGTAATAAGACTTTGAGGAAATATAGCTTGAGTTGCACCAGTATTTAAAAATCCTACTATTTCAAAAACTACAAGAGACATTAAACCTTCAGAAGGTATCCTACCTCCAAACATAGTTCTTGCTTCAATAGGTATAGCATCTATATCAACACTTAAAAATTCTTTATATACACCATCGCCCATATCAACTCTTCTTATAATAGGTATGGTATAAAAGAACTCTTTTAACCAAGGATTTGCTATAACTTCTGCTTTATATATTAATTCACCATTTTCATCATAACCGTATTCAGCTCTTAATTCAAGACTTCTACCTTCAGCTTTACATCTATCTATAAAATCTCTTGAATAAGTTATAATACCCCTTTCATATAAATCTTCAATAGCTTTATCATAACTATCTTTATCGAGGTATTGTTCACGAGAAATTAAACTATTAGATGCAGTAAATATATCAGCTCTTAAAGGAGCATGAAATCCGGGAAGTTTTCTATATATTACATCTTTAGTAAATTTAGAAGCCAATATTCTTTCAAATTTCCTATATGTAACAGGAAAAGATAAAGGCATTTTAGGTTGTCCAACAGAATCTAATTCAAGAGCTTTTTTAATATTAATACTTGAATCATCATCTTGAACAACATCTTGAAAATATTTTGTAAGTTTTCTTGTATCAAGTTGTATATTACCTACATTATCTGTACGAATATTACCTGTTTCATCTATAGCTCCTAATTCATATGCAACACTTATAGCATCTTCTTGAATAGTAGATGAAACAATAGTATTAAATTCTTTTGCAAATTCATAAGGAGTATAAGATTTACCGTCTACAGTATAATGACTTGCTGAAAGAGTTCCTAATATATTTTTAAATAATCGAGAAGGAACAGTAACTTCAGCATCTATTATATCAGGTTTTACATCTTGCTGTATAACAAAATCAGAAGACTTCATATTAAGAAGACTTCTGGAATCTACAATAGGAGCTACAAATCTACCTTTGTCATCATGTATTTTAATAGGTGTTATACCGGATACTTTAACAGCAGATTTAGGAGATATTTGTTGTATATCATTATCTATCATATAATCATATATATCACCCATTGCTGTACCACGAGTTGTAGATTTAAATAGTACTATTGTAGAGTCCTTTATCTGAACAGTATCTACTTCATCTGCAAATATATCAGATAATACATTTCCAGAATCATCATAAACAGCTGTATCTTTGATAAGAAAATCACCTCTTCTTCTACGAGCTACACCAAACAGTTTTAATTGTTCTATTAGTTTATCATATAAAAGAGGATTAAACTTTTTAGTTTCATCTCTTAAATCAGTTACTATCTTCTTATATTCATCCCATCTACCTGTAGATTTTAATAAATCTTCAAATCTAACATCCGTCATGATAGACATTGAATCATTTATAGTAGCAGGTTTTTCATAAGATTTTTTAATAGCTAATTCAGTAGCATCTGTACTATCAACAAACATTTTGTCAATAATATTTGATGCAAACTCCATATCTTCTACAACAAGTATTTTTACAGGTCTACCTGTATCTATAGAATTAAGACCTGTTTTAACTATTTGTGTACCACGTTTATTATAATCTATAGTGGATTTATATTCACTAAGTTTACCATAAACAAGACCATCAAAAGAAGTACCATATACTGCGTTATTCAATATAATTTTTAGAATAGCGTTTTTATAAACTTCTTTTCCAATCTCTGTATTAATATCATAAACTTCTCGTTTTGAACGTTCATATAGAACTTCTTTCTGTTTAAACGAAGGCTCTTGTTTATGACGACGTTTATAATCTTCTATATAATCATTATATAATTTATCTATAGAATCATTTCTTGAATCTTCTATTAAAGATAATCTTGTATCTCCTAATTTAATAGATACTCGACTAACTAATTCAGCTATATCTCCAAAATCAGATTCAGCACTATTTTCAGCATATTGTATATATTTAGTTACAAAAGCAGGTATATAAGAAGATACATTATATTTAGAAGCAACCCCATTGACTACAGATTTAATTAGTTCTTTATATACATCTGCTTCAGAAACACCGTTTTCATTTGCTATATATTTTATAATATTTACAGAACCATTTCCATCATTATATGTTAAATCTAAAAATTTAAAAGCTCTACCTGTAGGAATACCATCTTTATCAAAAATAGTTTTACCATTCCAATATTTAGTATTATGTATAGAAGTAGATAAATCTCTACCTTCATCAGTATTCAAATCAATACTAAATACACGTGAACCATAAAGTTCAAATATTCGTAAATTATTATCTACAATCTTACTTAAAGCTGTAAATATTTTAGATTTAATATTAATAACTCCGTTGACATATAAATCATTAGTATCTATATGTTTTACACTAATCATATAACTACGAGGACTATCAGAAGTTAAAAAGATATATTGTCCCATAAGATTAGCAACAACTTCTGTAAATTTATAAGTAGTAGATTGAATACTTTTATATTTATATCCTCTACTACTACTATCTTCAGAAATCTTTATACCATCAAATTTACTAATAACAAATTCTTCACCTTTAGCTAATCTATCTATAAAAGAATCATTTAATTTATAGCCATCTCCATCAACTCGTTTTGTACGTTCAAATATACCTATTCCCGTAGCATCATCATACCAAAGTAGATTATCAAATTTTAAAGTAGGGTCATTAAGATAATCTTTAAATCTATAATTAAGATAATCTTCACGAACTTTACCTCTTACAGCTATACCTCTAAATAAAGAAGTTAATAAATTTTCATATTGAGGACTATAATTAAGTTCTCCTCTAACATCTAAATAACTTAATTTACCAATAGAATCAAAATCTAAAGATGCAATATTAGCTAATCTATATAAAGCACCTCTATTATCTGTAGATGATTCGTAATTTATATCCCTATTTCCTTTAAGAGTATCTATCTCTTTTAAAATATAATTTAAAGTATTAGAAACTTCTTGAAGAGCACCTTGTTTATCGGATTGAGAATTTATATAAGATAATAAAGCTCTATGACTAATATCTAATCCAATAACATTTATAGCATTTGTTATACTATCTAATGTTTTATCTATATTTAATATCCCATTGTCGGTTATAACGGTGGCACGCTCTGACGCCTCATTAAAGGGGTCATACAGCCCGAATTTTAAATTATTTTGAATGACCGATATAAATCTATCATAGTAAACATTGAATGCAAAAGAAGCCCTATTTTGCGTCATTATGGAGGCGACAAAATCGACGTCTAATGCAATAGCATTAACAGGTATAACAGCAAGAGCAACACCACTTATATAAGCATTTACAAAGTTTTGAGAATCGACAATTCCCTCATCTGCTTTATGAAATTCATCTAAAATTTTTTGAAAACCAATTATATTACTTTTATCAGTAAACTTCTCAGTATCATTAAATTGAAGAATTACTCTTTCTAAACTCGCAACAATATCTCCGCGAGTTTTATCATAAATATGAAGATTTATTAACCTATTCCATAAACTATTTATATCCATAGGAAGTGGAATATAAAGTTTATTAACAGTAGAATCTCCGTGATTAACATCATTTAATATTTTAGCAAGTTTATTTTTAACAATAGCTGCTATAGTATTTTTTCTATTTATTTTATCTTGACTTGAAGCATCCCATATTTCCTCAACTCCATCGGTAGTAAAAGTACCTTCTATATCAGAAAGAGTTAAATCTTTTTGAACATTATAATATTTAATTCCATATTCAGTAGATAAATAAGTAATAAACTCATTCCAAATTATAGAATCTACTTTAAGAACATCTTCAAAATAATCATTAACAAATTGTTCCCAAGTATTATCATTAGCTCGATAAAGAGCCATTTTCTCTAAAAGTCTATTAAGAATTAGTTTCTTTAATGTAATTTGACTTTTAGTACGAAGATTAGGAATTTCTTCAATAAGTTCATTATATATTTGTACAAGAACTGCATTACTATAATTTAAATCAGTTCTCGAAAAAGTTCCATTATATTTTATAGTAGGATTATATAAAGTTTCAATATCTACTTTTAAATAATCAAGCATTTTTTGATATATCCTTTTAGCACTACTATTAGATATATTAGGATTATCAATTATATATTTAAGTGTATATTCAAGTTTTACTTCGCCTGTATCTTCATAAGTAGGAAAACCTTTATTTATTATATTTGCAGATTGAGAATATTTAAATATTAAAGTAGCTAAATCTCTAATAGATTTAGCTTTAATTCCCATAGAAAGTATATCTTCTATAGAAATAATATTACCAAGATTTAATACAGAAGTAAATACGTGAGAAGGTATATTACTTTCTCCAACAGTTGGAATGATACTACAATAATTCATAGCTTAACATATTTTTAAATTAGAACTATCAGTAAAAGAACTCTTAAAAGAATCAATAATATCAGTATCAGTATTTAAAGATAATAATTTATTTTGATTGTCAGAAGAATTTATAGAATTAGTCGGAAGAACAGCGGAACGCCCTCCCGCCCTTGTGGCCAATATAGAAGTATCACTTTTTGACTTTATAGCTTCATTCGTAGTTTCATCTATAATTTCATTCGTAGTTTCATCAGAAATTGCGAAATCCATTCGTGAAAACAATTCATCGCCATTATTCATAAATTCTTCATCCGATAGAGTTGTAACATCAATGTCATCTATTGACGCTTGTTTATTGGCCACAAGGGAGGGCGGGCGTTCCGAAGTTTGTTTGCTTGTAGCATTTTCATTATTTTCAACTTCTATACTATTAACAATAAACATAAAACCTTCATCAAAAGCATTTTGTATTTGTTGAAGTACACTATTATTATTAACTTTTATACCAAATAATTTAAGAAGATTATCAATAATTCTTTTCCAAATAGATTCACTCGGTCTATTAGTTTCTTCTTTATAATATATATTATTTAAATAACCAGCTAAATTTGGATTAGATAATGTATAAGCTAAGAGTTCGTGATATGCAACATCTTCATTTATAGTTCCATCCGAATTATAACAAGCTACTTTTAAAGATTTTGATATACTATTTTTAATAGAATCTTCTATATCATATCGTAATACTTCTTCTTTACGTTCTACTAAATCTTTGACTATATCATTTAAAGCCTCTTTTACATCATCTGTTATAACACCATTTTCTGTATCTTTTTCAATTCTATGATGAATAATTTCATGAAATATACCACTACCAATATTTCGTTTAGTAGTATTAAATATTTTTGGATTAACTAATATAAAAGGAGTTGATGTATAACCGCTATAAGAAGCTCCCATCATATTATAATTTTTAGTTAATTCATCATCAGATGCATCAATATAACCTTGACTTCTTAATATACGAATATAATCTTCTGCATTATGTACTATAATTAAAGGAAATGGTTTACCAGAATCTACAGTTTCTACAATAAAATCTTTAATTATATTAAATACTTCATCTGTAGTATTTCTTTTAATAAATCCTATATTTATAAAAGTATCTTTTGTTAAACCATATTCATTATTCAATTTATCAATAAAATTATCTTCAGAATATACATTAGCCGAGGCAATATTTTCAACAATGTCTACAGTCTTATTTAATTCTTCTTCTTTTATAGTTTCTATAGGTTTTGTTTGTTCAACTTCTGCATTAGGATTATCCACTTTTACATAAACTCTTGGAGAATCATCAGAAATATTATAATTTGTTACAACTTCATTTGTAACATTATCTCTAATAGGTATTACATTTGTAACTAATGCTTTTGTATCAAGATAAAAATCTTGTATAGAATCAAAAGTTGTTTTACCACTATATATACCTCTTTCTTTACCCCATTCTAAAATAGGAGATGTATAAGCTCCTTTAAATATTTTAGAATTATTATCTCCTTTTAATACATTATTTTTATCTACTTCATTATATGACTTTCCGAATGAATCTCCAGTGGCTTTAGAAGTATATGTATGCGAACCATTTGTTAATACAGTTTTTACATTACGAACCATATTACCAACTAACATATCTATAAGTCCACTTTTAATAAAAGCTTCTATATTATCATTATTAACATCAAATGTTATAGTTTTACTCTTATCTGATTTACTATAAGTAATAATATCTGATTTATTTAATTTACCATCTCTTTTAGCAAATCCATATTTAGATAATTCTGTATGAGTAAATATATCTTTTACAGCACCTTTTATACGATTTTCTTTACTATCATAAACTGTAAGTTTTATATTTTTTATTACAGACGGAGAATCTATATCGGTGTTATGTTCATAATTAATTCTAATAACAACACCATATGAATGTTCATCATCTTTATTAATAAGGAATTTAATATCCTTACTTACAAAACCTTCTTTTTTATTATCATAAAGTGTACTTGTATCAAACCAAGGAAACTTAGATTTTTCACCATTATTAACTATAATAGCTTCACTTATATCATCAATAAGATTTAAATATTTTTTATTATATTCTTTCTTAACTATATCTGAAACAATCACATTATCTTTAGATTGTCTTGTAGAAAGATTAGTTAGAAACCTATCTGTTATTATTTGTTTAATAGCATCTTTAATAAATTCTTTACTAACTTTGGAATATGCGCTATCAGAATTTACAGTAGTAAGTTTAATAGGAACATAACTAAAACCTGTATCAGTTCCATTTGATTTTATTTTTGCATAAAAATCAAATCCTCGATTTGGGTCATATATTGTACGTTTTGCAGCATCATCAGATACTATTTCATTTCGAGTAAGAGACGATACAATATATCTATTATTTGTTAATTGTCTTGAAATAATATCTACAGTAAGTTTTCCATTAACTTCTACATCCTTTTGAATAGAATCATTTATATTGTTTTTTATACGTCTATCGTTACTATAATTAATACGAGGTTTTCCTACATGTGTTATAACAAGTGGCGTATCAGGATTATCAATTATAGCTTTTCTAATAGTTTCCAATTGATTAAATCTTTCTCCTACACGACTATTAAATGTTTCATAACTATTTTTTAAATCATAATAATTATTATTAAGAGAATCAATAATATTCAGTCTACCATAAAACATAGGTTGAATGACAGTAAATAAATCTTCATAATTTATTTCATCTGTATCTTCTCTCTCCGTATTATAATTAGAAAGTTGTATAAGAGCGTTAACTATATTAGAATGTCCTCCAGCATTTTTATGTGTACCTATTTTATCTAATTTACTTATAATATCTTTAAGTGTATCAATAGTAAGGCTATCTGTCGTAGTATTATTTGTCTTAGCATTTAAATAAGTTTTAAAATATTCACGTATTAAGTCGTATGCAGTGGGACTTTTTGATACCGTTTGTAATAGGCTTATTAAGGTCGATTTTAAGCCATCTGACGTACCCAAAAAACTGTCGTATATAAGTGTTCCACCTGCAATCCACTGCCGAAATGGTTCCCCAACCATTATAGTTATAATAATCTATATA
>OJMH01001834.1_pt1 | contig 19835 bp, 20 predicted proteins | sample 1597111 | NCBI WGS metagenome assembly OJMH01 (sample SAMEA2452115, study PRJEB22498) | human gut metagenome | reverse complement strand
GGGGGAAATATAAAAATATCGTGTGTGCGGCGGGATTTCTTTCCTGCGGCACCGACTGATCTGCCGTTCCGGCAACGCAGGGCGCACGCCACGCCACGCCGGCTTTACCGTATGTCCGCTGCCTGCCGGATCATGCTTTCCAGCTCCCGCGCGGCGGCGCTCAAAGGCTGCTCCCGCCGGGCAAGCAGGCAGATGCGCCGGGGCGGCAGAGCCTGCTCCAGCTCCGGCACCGCCACGCGGGCAGGGTCGGCGGCAGAAAGAAACGCCTCCGGCAGGAACGCGACGCCCAGCTCCGCCTCTACCAGCGGCAAAAGCTGATCCGCCGTCGCCGCCTCGATCTCCGGGCAAAAGGGCAACCCGGATGCCGCAAACAGCGCCGCGTACAGCCCGTAGGACGCGCTGTCGGCACTCAGCGAAATCAGCGGGTGCGCGGCAAGATCCGCCAGCGTGACCCGCCGCCCCAACAGATCGGAGAAACTGCGCGGACAGACCGCCGTTTCGCGCACCTCGCGCAGAGGCGTCTCGGACAGAGCGGCGCCCGCGTCGGTCGGCGTCGTCACCACCGCCAGATCGGCATTGCCCGCCCGCAGTGCCGCTACCGCCTGCGGCGTGCAGTGATTGCTGATGCGCAGATGCACGCCGGGAAACCGCCGCCGGTACTCCCGCAGGACAGGCAGGAGCAGACAGCGCAGCGCCACCTCGCTGGCGGCAAGAAACACCGTCCCGCTCTCCGGACTGCGACTGCCTGCCAGCTCCGCCTCGCCCGCCTCGATATGCTCAAAGGCGACCCGGATGTGCGCGTACAGGCGCTCCCCCTCCGGCGTCAGACGCATTCCGCGACTGCTGCGGGTGAACAGGGGACAGCCCAGCGCCGCCTCCAGGTTCCGGATGGCGCGGGTCAGATTGGGCTGTCCGGCAAGCAGCAGACGCGCCGCCTGAGACAGACTGCCGTACTTGGCTACATAGTAGAATACGCGGTAATAGTCGCAGTTGACGTACATAATGCCTCCTTGCTATATCGCAAAAGAATGTTCCGTATGTGATATATATATTTTACATATGCCACGGCTTGTGGTATACTATATCGGTTCAAGGAAAAGAGGGGGATGTATCCGTCATGAATCAGGATCTGACCACCGGAAAACCCGGCGCGGTACTGCGGAAATTCTGCCTGCCGCTGTTCGGCAGTATCATCTTTCAACAGCTGTACAATATTGCCGACAGCTTTGTCGCCGGGAAGTTCATCGACAACAAAGCGCTGGCGGCAGTCGGCAACGGCTACGAGATCACGCTGATCTTTATCGCGTTCGCCTTCGGATGCAACATCGGCTGTTCCGTCCTTGTCTCCCAGCTGTTCGGCGCCCGTCAGCACCGCGACATGAAGACCGCCGTCCATACCACGCTGATCGCAAGCGGCGTGCTGTGCGCGGTGCTGATGCTGGTCGGATTTCTCTGTACGGACAGCCTGCTCCGGCTTATTCAGACGCCGGAGGAGATACTGGAGGACTCCAAACTGTACCTGAACATCTACATTCTGGGACTGCCCTTCGTCTTTTACTATAACGTGGCGACCGGCATTTTCTCGGCGCTGGGCGACTCCCGGACACCGTTCATCTTTCTTGCCTGCTCGTCGCTGTCCAATATCGGGGCAGATATCCTGTTCGTCACGGCTTTCGGCATGAAGGTGGACGGCGTTGCATGGGCGACCTTCCTGTGTCAGGGGGTCAGCTGCGTGCTGGCGATTATATTTGTCCTGCGTCGGTTCCGCCGGTTTGAAACGCCGGAGAAGGCACCTGTATTTTCGTGGCGGCTGCTGGGCAGAATCGCCACGGTCGCCATTCCCAGCATTCTGCAGCAGAGCTTCATCTCGGTGGGCAATATTGTGATCCAGAGCGTCATCAACGGCTTCGGCACGGCGACCATCGCCGGGTACTCCGCCTCGGTCAAGCTCAACAATCTGGTTATCACCTCGCTGACTACGCTTGGCAACGGCGTTTCCAATTTCACCGCGCAGAATCTGGGCGCGGGCAAGTATGACCGGATCCGGGCTGGCTTCCGGGCAGGGGTACGGCTGGTGTGGTGCGTCTGCGCACCGCTGGTCGCGCTGTACCTGCTTGCCGGGCGACAGCTGGTGTATGTGTTCATGGACTCGCCCACCGGCGAGGCGATGGACGTCGGGGTGATCTTCCTGCGCATCCTCTCGCCGTTCTACTTTGTCGTGTCAGCCAAAATCATTGCGGACAGTGTCCTGCGCGGTGCCGGGCGCATGAAGGGGTTCGTCATTGCGACCTTCACCGACCTTATCCTGCGCGTGGCGCTGGCGGAGGTGCTGTCCCGGACATCGCTCGGCTCCACGGGCATCTGGCTGGCGTGGCCCATCGGCTGGTGCATCGCAGCCGTGCTGTCGCTGATCTTCTGCCATACCACGCACTTTGACGACAGGCAGGTGCGCGAGATCGCCAACGTGGAAACCTGATATTTTAGGTTCAGGATAGTACCGCAAAAAGCCCCCCGGACGGTGTTCCGGGGGGCTTTGGGTTACGATTGCCTGCGGTGTATGCCGGGCAGGACTTTTTTCAGCACCCGGAGGAGCAGCAGTCCCAGCACCCACGCGGACAGTACCTCTCCCAGTCCGACCGTCAGGAACAGGTACGGCAGGGCATCCGGCAGTCCGTAGGCGTAGTGCAGGATCAGCGGCACTATGACCGTATTGGCGACGATCGTCGGCAGGGGGATCAGCACGTTCAGCACGGCGGCGTGCCTGTGCCGTCCGGCGGCATCCGCATGCTGTGCCAGCACGGCAAGCCCCCGCGCTCCCAGCGCCCCCAGCAGGGTTGCCAGCGAGCCGAAGAGGATGTCCCACACCACGGCGCCTGTCATCAGGTTGGCGAGCAGGCATCCCACAAACAGTCCGGGAACCGCCGCCGGCAGGAAAAAGGGCAGGACGCACAGTGCCTCGGAAATCCGCACCTGGATTGCCATGGAGGACAGTCCCGCGATGGAGGCAATCCACGTCAATGCGACATACAGTGCCGCCACCATGGCGCCCTGTGCGGCGAAGAGCGCCGCGCGCCGTCCGCTGCCTGTTTTCGTACCTGCATGCATCGTTTGCTTGTTCATTTTTCTCTCCCTTAGTTTTGTTTTAGGTGAGGATGGTTACGAACTCACCGCTATCTGCCGCCGTTTTCCGTCGGCAGTGCCGCTATTATACCACAGTTTCACCGGAAATGCAAGACTTTTTTCACGGGGATGGGAGGATTGCCTTCCCGGGAAGGGGAGCGCAAGGTTGTTTTCATGCAAAAGGGGCGGATCCCCGGGCGGCGCAATGGCAGGGCAAGCCGCTCGTGCAAAGGCACCCGGAACCGCTTGAGACGGTTCCGGGTGCCTTGGGTTCAGTGCTGGTAGTAGGGGGTTCCGATAAGTCCCACCTGGCGGAAGGCGGCGGGCTCGTGCCGCACGATATAGTCGATATAGGAGACAATCTGCTCGGCGGCAATGCGGTAGCCGACCGGCGACAGGTGCCCGCCCATGTAGAACGCATCGGTGTACGCTTTGTCATGGACAGGCGCGTACCGGTACAGATCCAGCACATAGGCGTTGCCGAAGTGCGCCGCCATCTCGTACATCAGCGCGCGGTGCGCCTCCACGATCTCCCGGACGCCGGATCTGTTCCATTCGTCCGCCTGCGGCATCGTGATGAGGAAAAGCACCGCATCCGGCTGGATCTCGCGCAGGCGGGCAAGCAGCTGTCCGTACCAGCCCGCAAAGGTGTTCGCATTCCGGTGCCAGTCGTCGCAGACATCCGCCATACTGCCCATCGGCTGGCGCGCGTTGATGACATCATTGACGCCCAGCCCGACTATGTACGCCTGGCACGCCTTATCTGCATTCCAGAAGCCGTTCGCCTCGCCGAAGGTCTGGCAGTACTCCGAGGCGGTCATGCCGCCGCGCGAGAAATTATACACCTTACAGCCCGCCATACGAGCAAGATGCTGTCCCCACGAGTGTTCAAACATATCGAGATATACGGTCTGTCCGTGCACTGCCAGTACGGCGGGGTCGGAACCCTCCGGTGCGGCGGGCAGTCGGACTTCAAACTCGCCGGAAGCAAGGCTGTCCCCGACGCATCCGATCGTGCGGAAAATCGAGCACATCCCGCCTCCGACGGGAACCGGGCGCTCCAGCGGCAATTCGTCAGCCGGGGCAAAGAAATCAAAGAAATTCATGGTTGGATTCTCCTCTGTTTTGTGTATTTTTATATTTACCGGGATTATTTCTGCTTCAGCTTCCGGAATCACTGCCCGAACAGCGCCTGCTCCACGCCGGCACACAGCCAGTGGTAGAGCGGCAGGTGGTATTCCTGAATGCGGTAGGTTTCGGTCGAGGGGGCGTGCAGGGCAACGTCCGAAAGCCCATCCAGGGCGCAGGGACGCGCACCCACCAGCGACAGCACGTGCAGACCGCGGGCGCGGGCGGTTTTTGCCGCCAGCACGACATTGCGGGAATTGCCCGATGTGGACAGGCAGACCAGCAGGTCGCCCGGTTTGCCGAGTGCAAGAACCAGCTGGGCATATACCAGCGTAGGGTCAACGTCATTGCAGAACGCCGAGACAAGCGCGGTCTGCGACGGCAGGGACACGGCGGGCAGCCCACCCTGCAGACTGCCGCACAGGAGCGGCAGGTCGGGGTCATCCGGCGCGAGTACAGCCCGGAACGCGCCGCAGGCGGCATCGGTCAGTTGGCGACGCGACAGGAAGCCCTTCGCCAGCTCGCCGACGATGTGGTCACAGTCCGCCGCCGAGCCGCCGTTGCCGCACAGCAGCATACGCCCCCCGGCGCGGAAAACCGATACGGTCAGGGCAAGCGCTGCATCGGCGGCGTCTGCCAGCCCTGCCAATGCAGGGTGATTTTCATACAGTGGGATCATGCTTTGATACTCCTTATCCGGTGTCATTTGTCCAGCACCTCCAGCATACGCGACAGGTACTGCTCGAACCGGGCAGGACGCTTCGTGATGAAGTTTCCGACGCGCGCGGCGGCGGAATCCCATTGCTTGGCACTGACCTGTACCCTGTTCTGCCAGCGCCGGATATGTGCGGGCATACAGGGCCTCAGCTCCGCGCGCCCCGCGCTGTACAGCTCCTGCAGGGCAGCAGTCGCCTCCGCAGAGGCAAGCGACCGCGCGTAGGTGACGAACGCCTCCCGGAAGCCGGCGTTCCGCAGGCAGAACGCGAACAGCCCTTCCACGTACAGGGAATCGGGATACAGCCGCGTCTCGCCCGCGTTGGCATAGTACGCCGCATAGCCGGGCAGGTAATTGCCAAGCGTCCGCCAGAAGGTGTCCTGCTCGGCGCGGGAATCCAGCTCCGGCAGGATCTCCGGGCAGGCGTAACGTGCGAACGCCATGTCCATGTCACGGGTCATGAAGCGCCATTTCCCGTCCGTAACGGCAACGCCCTCGACCGGATCGCCGGTATACTTCCAGAACTTTACATTGTTGTACGGCCAGTCGGTGTTGCACAGGTACAGATTGAGCGCCATGTATTGCAGGAAGCTCTCCATGTCGATTTTTTCCGCCAGCCTGCCGTACAGCGCCTCGCGCGCCGCCGCATCCAGCGACAGCCCGTCGGCAGCCTGCTTACACAGCGAAATCCATTCCGCCATTGCCGCCTGCGCGGTCGGTGTATCGTCGGTCTCGTAGTAGAACCAGACATTACAGAAGCGGCAGGCGCCGTTGGCGTGGGCGTCACAGTGCCGGGAGGTGTCCAGCTCGCTCTTGAGAATGACGACATCCTTGCTGTCCACACCCCAGACGCGTTTCACGTAGTTCTCATTGAGGTTCTCGCGCATATCCAGTATGCCGTAGTATTCCCCGTTGAGGTAGACGACGGCAAACTGCGAAAGCGACGCGGACACGGCGGGGGCATAGGCAGCGGCAAAGTTATTGGCAAGCCCGTCCCGGAGGAGAGTCGCCGCCTTGGGGTCAGCCGCCGTGTGCAGGAGCGAGTCGTTGCCGCCGTTGCGCAGGATGAAGCTGTCGTACCGATCCAGCACGTTGCCTGCGTTCTCCCCGGCAAGCACGGTGCGCCCGGCGAACAGGGGGTAGGCAAAGGAGCCTTTCCCCGAATAGGCGGCATCCTCGCCGAAATAGCCGTTCTTACGGGCAATGAGCTTGAAGGACTTCTGCTCCAGCGTGCGGGAGGAACCGCCGAACAGCCGCAGTCCCGCGTCCTGCGAGATGACGCGCTTGCCTGCCGGCGTCACGATCTCCACGTGCGCGGGCTTCTCGACCTTTTCGTTATAGCGGGAGGTAATCTCGTCCAGATCGCGTTCCGGCACGGCGATCATGACTGTCCAGATGCCGTCCTGCGCCGCGGCGCGGACATAGGTGTTGGTTACGACCTGCCCCAGCCGGTTTCCGTCCGCATCAAAGCAGGCGGCGCGGACGGTCAGGGCGGTATCCGCCTTTGCAAGAATGTCCAGCGGGGCTCTGTATCCGGTCGAGCGACCGGTCGGGACCGAGCCGTTCGTTGTGTAGCGGATTGTGGTGCTTTCGGGCAATCCTGCGGGCAGCGTCAGCGCAAGAGACAGCGCCCCGGTGTACAGTCCGCCCCCGACAGAGAAAACCGGCTCGGTGCCGGGCGTCTCCGGAGCCGGCTCGGATCCGGACCCGGTCGCCGTATCGGTCGATGCCGTATTGTCCGGCGCGGCGCTCTCCGTGTCCGCCGAAGTATCCGCACCGGTACCGGACGTGCCGGTGGCGCTGTCGCCGGGGGCAGTCCGGCAAGCGGTCAGCACGAGGCATCCGCTCGCCAGCAGCAGTGCGAGCAGGAGGGATAGCCCACGGACAGCGCGTCCGGGTATGGAAGTATGCATGGTTCAGATACCGCCTTTTTTGTATTCTGCACCATTATACCACAAACTGCGGCGTTTGTCACCCCCTGTGCTGTTTATTTTTTCGGGGCAATGCTGATTAACGGTCATTCGGGTGTGTATGTCCCGAAAACTTGAAAATGGATTTTTTGAAATCCTTTCAGACCTTCCGAGATAACAGAAAACCCTTGAAAACGCAGTGTTTTCAAGGGTTTTAATGTGTATGATTGACCAAATAGCTATATCGAAAAATCCCCATTTTATATGCTTTTCAGCCGCTTGGACCATTATAAGAGTTGTAACTGAGTGTCAGTCCTTTATTTCCCAATGTCCGCTTCTGCTCGCACCGATATATTCAAGCAATCCCTGCTTTTTCAACTTCTTGATATGATACCTGATGCCGTCTTCCGTTATTTCAACCATCCGAGAGATGGATTTCACCGTGATCTTTGGGTTTTCTCTGATGATAGACAAAATCCTGTTCTCTATATCTGAAGTAGTTTTGGTGGTAGTTTTGGCGGTAGTTTTGGCGGTAGTTTTGGTGGTAGTTTTCATTACATCCGGATCATACGGCAAGATCACAGTAATAAAATTGTCAGTGATCCTGAAAACATCTCTTCCGTATACTTCCGTAATCTTATTGATTCCGAAGCCGGATTGCTCGACATATTCCAGATCACGAAGAATGCGCATCAGCTCGGGGCATCTCGGCTTGCTACAGCCTTCATAAAACTCTTCCAACGACAGTCCCTCCGGCAATCCGCCTGTTGAAATGATTTCAATTCTGTCATCGAAAACATACACGGCAGGAGAAACCTTACTGCTCCAATCATTATGTGCTATGGCATTAAGAAAAGCCTCTCTCAAGCAACGAGCATCAAGTAAACGTTTATCTTTTCGCATTGCGCTGCCGTCCAATACGCTTTTTGTAATGTTTATGACATCAAGACGCGCAATGACTTTGTCAATTGCCATCAGCAAACAAATATAACCATACTCACTTTTTTCAACGAGTTCGCTTTTATTTGTTCCGGCGAAACGAACCACTTTTATGGAAACATCGTTATCATCAGCCAAAAGACCTGCTAAGAGATTATACTTTCCATCGCGATTTCTTAAATGATAGTTCTTGTCGAAAGTTTTTTCGTTAATATGAAAACCTTTTGCCAAATAGTAGTTCTTTAGCATCGAAAACGAAAGCGCTTGATTATAGTTTTCAATATCAACGATGCTTTCTTTTCCTATTTTCAAAGTTGCGATATATGCTCGTGATATTTCATCCTCCGTCATGCTGCGGCAGGTGGTACCAATCCGCATGAAGCAACCATTGGCACTGCGACCGTATTTCCTGATATAGTAAAGTGCATTTCCTTTTTGCACTTTTATCTCTATCACATTCTTCCCGTCAATGAACTTCGTACCAAGTTCGATCAGACTTTGCGGATTGGGTAAAATCTGTGTGGTAATAATATCCGCAATGCGTTTCTGCGTTTCATCAAGATTGTTCACCCCGATTACCGTTCCGTCATCTTCAACGCCGATATAGATCGTGCCGTCAAAGCTGTTTAGGAATGCGACGATTTCCTTGGGCAAGGTATCATTCAATATTCTCTTTAATTCAACTTTTTCGGTTTCCTGAAAAATCATCATCGTTCCCCCTTCTTTGGAAATCTGCATTTTCATTATACCACATTTTTGATGTCGTTTCAACCGTTATATTCGTTATTTTGAAAAAAAGGCCCCATTCTCTTGCTTTTCCGCAAAAAAAGAGAACGCCATAGCTGTCAGCATTCTCTTTTCGCTTGTTTTCTAAAGCTCCTCTGTAATGGAGAAGCCGCCCTTCAGGACGATATGAATCGTGTTCTTTTTATTAACCCGGATACACTCAACGAGCGTTCTGATCTGGCTGTCACTGAAGGAGGTCTGCGCCATATCGCAGGTTGTCAATGCCTGCTCCAGTTTTTCAATTTCGAAACGAGTGAAATCATCACTGTGTACCTGCTTGTTGGCAAGTGCCAGTTGCTCACGCAGAACTGCGAGCTCGGAGTTTTTTATATTGATTACCTCAAGATACTTGTTCTTGTCACCCTGCGTGGTGCTGAATCCGATCATTGCCTGATCCATCTCATCGTTGACGCGTTCTATGTTTTTTTGAATCGCATAGGCGTCCAGAATTTTCTCGTTTCCGGTAATCGCATACGACAGATTTGACTTAATCAACTCCAACACTTCATCCCGGCAAGCCGCCGCGTTGCACAACCCTTTACAAATTGCCTGATGGAGCCTGCTCTCTTCTACCGTTATGGAGTCGCGGCAGATTCGCGTTCCGTGTTCGATCCGATTGATACAACGCCAAACGATTTTCTTTTGTCCGCCAACCATCCATGTTTTTCGTCTGTAAGGAGTCCCGCACTCACCGCAGATCAATTTTTCCGACAGCGCATATTTTCCGCTGTACTTTCCCTGTTCGGTGATTGTTTTGGAGGACACCTTTCGCTTACTTGATCGGCGGGCAAGCTCCAATTGCACACGCTGGAAATCATCGCGCGATATGATAGGCACATGATTATTCGTAATCAGATACTTCGGCATTTCGCCGTGATTGACCTTTGTTTTCCGGCTGATACAGTTATCGATATATGTTTTTTGGAGCAGCATATCCCCGCAAAAGCGTTCATTGGTCAGAATATGCCTGATGCTTTCCTTGTTCCATGAAACCGTGCCGTTGAAGGCTTTTGCTCCGTTTTCAATCAAGGATGCCCGTATTTGATCCAGACTTTCCCCCGCAAGATACTTGTCATAAATCAGCCGAACTGTTTCAGCCCCCTCAGGTTCGATTTCCGGCTCACCATCTGCGCCTTTTCTGTAACCGAGAATATTGTATCGGAATTTGAACGTACCGGATTTCATTCTCTGCTGGATTCCCCACCGCACATTGGCGCTGATATTTTCGCTTTCCGCCTGAGCCAATACGCTGTGAATGCCGATAAACATCTCGCTGTCCGCCTTCATGGAATCAAGATTCTGCTCCTCAAAGAACACGCCGATTCCCTGCGCTTTCAGCCGTCTGACATAGCTCAGACTGTCTACGGTATTTCGTGCGAATCGGGCGACGGACTTGGTCAGAATCATATCGATTTTTCTTTTTTTGCAGTCCCGCATCAATCGCTGAAACTCCGGACGCTTCTCAGCTTTCGTCCCAGTAATCCCTTCATCGGCATAGATACCGGCAAAGCGCCAATCCGGATTTTTGGCTATGTAATCGGTGTAATAGGTAATCTGCGCCTGATAGCTGTCAAGCTGTTCGTCGCTGTCCGTGGATACCCGGCAGTATGCCGCCACCCTCACAAGCGACCGCTCCTTTTCGCGTGCCGTAAGCAGAGGATTGGCCTCTATCTTTGTCACCACTTTTCTTTCAGCAAGCATTTTGCACCTCCGTACTTCTTATCTCCGCTCCGTTTTTCAAAATTACCGTAACCGTTCCATCGATATTTGCCCGAAAACCCTTGCAGATCAATTTCAGATAATCAACATCGAACTTTCCGTCATAACTCTCAAAGGCAGCTTTCAAAAGCTCGGTATATGCTTCTGCCGGGTTCTCATCACAGCAAGAAAACCGAAGCCTCGCCGCCGTCAGAACAGTCTTCTTCACCACGCCGAACGGAATGTCTGTCGCTTCCAAAAGCCGTAAGACTTCATTTTCCTGCTTCGTTACTTCAACGGTCGGGTGATAGAAATCTTTTTCATCATATACACATTCAATCTGCACCGGATCGTTTTTTATTCTCATAAAGCATTCTCTGATTCCATCCGTGATGACATCGTCGGAGATGTACACCGCCGCCTTACATCCGCATCGGCAGAGCCATTTCTCGCGCGTTTTCCATTTCCCTTTCCGCTGCATTTTCCCACCGCAATTCCCGCACAGTAAAACGCCGCGCAGATACTCGATTTCCGCCGTTCCCTCCAGCTTGTGTGCGCCCTTTTGATTCTTGTCCCTGTTCACAGCATCAAAAAGCTGTCGGGATACGATGGGCGGATATGTCTCTTCTCCGATATATTTTCTGTTCTCCAGAATCCGTGCAATCATGTTTTTGTTCCACTGCCGTTTTCCTTCGTAGTAATCAATCTGCTGTTCTGTCAGGCTGTCTGCAACGGCAAGCAGTGTCTCACCGTCGTCATACCGGTGAAATATCCGACTGACAATTTCCGCTTCTTCCGGCACGATCACCGGCGTTCCCTTTTCAATTCTGTATCCATAGGGTATATGTCTCAGTGACATAGCGTTTCCATCCTCACATTCAATTCAAGCTCGCCGCAAAGAACAAAGGTCAACGATCCGTCCTCCTCGGCATATATTTTTTTCGTGATTGCCGTTATCTGATTTTTCGTTGCCGAAAAAATCCGGGGTGGCATATCGTGCAGTTTGCGCTTCAGCTCCCGTAGTCCCTCCACACAGCGTTCATCCTCATCCTCTGACAGCAGCTTTCTCCGTCTGGTGCGCAGCTCTGAAATCTTTCGCTTATAAATATCGCACTTTTCCGCATACGTCACCTGATCGATGACTTTTTCCGCCAACAGCTTTGCATACATCTCGGATTGCTCGGAGAGCCGAGCAATGTCGGCGTCAATGCCGGCAATCTGCTCATTTTGACAGGTTCGCTTCGCTTTATATGACTGTAATTGCAAAACAGCTTGGTCAAGTATCCCGTGTTCGTTTTGCCGCAGCGTATGATACATTCGGACAAATGCACCCGCTAACTCGTCATAGGAATAGCTTCTCGATGGGCATTTTGTTCCTGAGAGTCCTTTTTTGCTGCAAGCGATCAGATGTGGTGATGATCCCTTACGCGAAAAGCTCCAGCCGCAATGTCGGCACACAACGCCGACAGGAAAGAACGGTGTCTTTTTAGGCGGCTTACCCTTCTGCGAGCGTTCTGCAATCATCTGCCGGACAAGCCCGAAATCTTCCCTCGACACGATCGCCTGCTGTGTTCCCTCGGCATAGTATTTTGCCTTCTCCCCATTGTTCGGCACATTCCGAAGCGGAAGCATATGCGGTGTATAGGTTTTTTGCCACAGCGTATCTCCGATATACTTTTCATTGGTCAGAATATATCTGACACGATTGGAGTTCCATCCACCGTACCGCCTGTTCAGCACTGCCGTAATTGCGTCAAAGCCCTTCCCCGAAAGATACCAATCAAATATTTCCCGTACAACCTCCGCTTCCTCCGGCACGACAATCAGTTCGCCTGATTCATATCGGTAGCCGAAGGGTGCATGGGTTGCAACGTAACTGCCCTCCTCCATTTTCATGCGAATGGAGGTCTGCATTCTCGCGGATGCCGCCAGTGCTTCTCCCTGCGCGAACGCACTTTTGATGTACAGCAACAGCTCCGAATTCATGTGTGAGGTGTCGATGTTGTCCGTTTCAAAATAAACGCTGACGCCGCAGCTCTGCATGGTTCGGATGGCTTCCAGACACTCCAATGAATTTCTGGCAAAGCGCGTCACGCTTTTCACGATAACGCGGTCGATCTTATGATTCTCACAGTCACGCAAGAGTCTTTTGAATTCCGTTCTTTTTTCAATGCTCGTTCCGGTAATCCCTTCATCCGCATAAATGTCAACCAAAACCATATTCGGGTTCTGGCGGATGTAATCGTTGTAATACTGCATCTGCGCCATGAAGGAATTTGCCTGATCCGAAGAATCCGTACTGACGCGGCAGTAGGCGGCCATCCGTATCTTGCCGTATTCCTGCTCCCCTTTTGTGGCTCGTATAATCTGAACCCGCTTTGCCTTTCCTTCCATTCTGACCGCCTTCCTTTCCGCTTGTGTAATTATTCTACCTGACAGTCTGATTTTTTGCAAAGGTGCAAATCAGATCGGCTCAGCCCGGCACCCCATTTTCTCCGCATTTTTCCGATTGATACGCTCCAACACCTCACGCTCTGCGGCTTTCTTTTCAAGAAGCTGTCTCAGAACGTCCCTTGCAATGTAATAGACCATAATTTTTCTCTGTTGCTCGCTCATATGTTTCTCCGTTCTTTCTTTCGACTATGAAGCAGTCCAAAGCTGACCTTCAGTGCCCGCTCCACACTCTTTCTGTCCTGTTCCCCAATCTCTCCGTACTCTTTGATAAGTAACTTCTGGTCAATCGTCATCACCTGCTCCAACAGCACCATGGACTGTTTCGGCAGGTTTGACTGTCCGAGAACCACATGAGTCGGCAGATGCGGCTTCTCCAACTTGCTCGTAATCGGTGCGACGATGACTGTCGGGGAACTTCGGTTGCCTGAATTGTTTTGCAAAACGATCACCGGTCTTGTTCCACCTTGTACCGATGAATCCGCTTTCTCTCCGAGTTCGGCAAGGTATATCTTCATCCGTTCCGTGTGAGGTGCTTGTCCGCCCTCACCAGGTTTTGCCTGCCGATTTAACATTCTTCCCACTCCTCATTTTGACTGCGAGTAATCAAAAGCGCCATGTAGTCGATAAAATCTTCATCCGGTTTCCTGTCCTCTTTCTGCATTTTGTAGAACTGCATAAAATAGAAGAATGCTTCAAGGTCATTTCCGATCTGAATTTCCGTGGGAGCTTTTGTTGCAGCGCCGAGAAACACACACTTTTCTCCCTGAAGCCAACGCTCAATATTGTGGTCGGTATCGTGGAAATATCTTTTCAGAACGCCGAGCGCCCATTTACCGTGCCGCAGAAACTCCTCGCGGTTTCCGGCATCCACTCTCTTGTCCGCAGCAGCGTATCCGTTCGACACTGCTACAACCAATCTTCTGAACTCTCTGCTTGTCATCATCGTAATTACCTTCCTTTCACATTCTGACTGATTCCAGTCCGTCAATGGCGGACTGAATCTTTTTCACTCTGCTTTTCAACTGCACAATCGTGCGGTCAAGTTCTTCACGGCTTTTGGCTATGTAGTAGCCGTTTCTGTCACTGCAAATCGGGACTCCCGCACTGCGAAGCTCGTTGACCACTTCGCGGATCATCGTTCCCTTACAGCCAAGCCGTTCTTCTAATGCACGACTCACAATCGCATTGTCTTTTCCCTGATGCTCGCTTTCCAAAATCTTTTGTAATCTGTTTTTCATACGCCCTCCCGGTATAACTGAATACCCTGACTTCCCGTGGGCAAATGGGTATGTACAGAGCATACCGGTCCTGAACACTTCATTTCCGTATGCTCAAACACACCGCATTTGTCCTCGACACCCCCGGTGTTCTTTATATGGGAAGTCATCAGGTGTTCGGCTACGAACCGAATCCATAGGAATCTCACCTCTGCCGGGTACTCCGCCAGCCGCGCATTTCTGCTACGGAAGTATCATTGTCCCTTGCGTTTGTCATCGCCCTCCGCGGGTAGTAACCCCGCTTCACTCAAGGTATCGTGTTGATCGCTCCCTCCCCCGGGAGATCACCGCGCACCTCTTGAGCTTGGCTTGTCCGCTCATCGCATACAACGCAGGTAATGTGCCTGATGAATGGGTATTCAGTTGTCAAAGTTCTCAAGGGGGTTATTTGCCCCTTCAAGTGGTAGCCAGCGAGAATGACTGTTTTTTAAGGTTGTCCCGAAAATTTTTTCAAATATTTTTTGATAGTCCCCATTCTCTGTGTGATGGCTGATACCGACAATCCTTTTTCCTTTGCTATTTCAGTCATGCTTTTCCCCTCAAAAACAACGGATGTCAGTAAATCCATGCGTTCCTCACTCATATTGCTCAAAGCCGTGTACAGCTCTGTGTTTTTTATATCTTCAATCCAACCGTATCTGTCAGCGCTGACTTTTTCGTCATCAATGGATACAGTCAGCTGCCCCATGTACTTTTGGTACAGTGGCGACTTACCGTTATCTCCGCCATCGTCATCAAAATCGCTTTCACAGAATTCCTGAGTGTGCATCCGGTATCTCCTGTCGTTTCGGAACTGTTCTTCATCAAACATTACGATTTCAGCAATTTGTTCTTCCGTCATTCCGGCTGCTTGATATTCTGCGATTTCTCTCTTGATCCTTGCGTTAAACTTTTTTCTTTCATAAGCGTTGTTCCAGCTCATTTGGTAATCTCCTTTTGATTTTTGAATTTTTGGTTGAAATCAAAAATCCGGAGATTACGGGTATCGTGCTATGTAGGTCTGCCACACGGACAACATAAAAAATCCTTTCCGAAGCGCAAGCCTCGGAAAGGACTCTCATAGCCGTATGAAGCAAGTAAGGTCAAAAAAGCGCAAAACAAAAAAGCACCGCATGACAACAAGGCAGAATCAAATTCTGCTACTTGTCTTCATACGGTGCTTGGGTAGTCCGATTGTATCGGCTCCGCTTACTCGCTACAAAGTGTTTGTTATTTAGTTTTTGTCCTTACTCGGCAGAATGTACCGATGGACGCTTATAGGCTTTTGAGGCGTAGAAATAGGCAAGATTCAGTGGCGTAGCTGCTTTGCATTTCTGACATTTTGCAATCAAAATACCTTCGCGCGTGCTCGCCGTCACAGTAACAAGCGGGGTACCGCAGTAGGGACATAAAATCTCTCGGAATTCCATGTCCGCGCATTGCTTTGCGGAGTGTTCGATTTTTTTCGTTATGTTTTCCTCCGGGATCTTAACTACGAACTTGGGTGGTGTTGTTGTCATATAACACCTCCGGCATCTCCACATTTCAGCAGGAACTCATCCAGCTCTCGCGGTTCAAACAACTTCAGATCTCTCAAACGGTAAAACATACTTTTGTAGGATACCTGAAATTGATTTGCTGCATCCCTGACCACATTTCTGTCACAAGTACACAGCACGCTTTCACCGTACAGCGGAATCCTTTTTTCATAACCTCGGCTTCTGACATATCTGACAACGGATGTCCTGGGCATCAGAAGCGCGACGCCCATAGCCGTTGCCATACTCTCGGCAATACTGAACATGTCGGCAAGCTCTTTCACTGTGTACTGTTTCTCCGTGTCAAACTCTCGACTGAAAGCGGAAGTCACCGGGTTGTTTCCGAGCCTGTCCATAAGTATATGACCGGCTTCATGTGCAAGAACAAACCGCCGTTTCTTAAGGTTCTGCTCCTGCCGTAGGTACTCATCAACAATGATAAGTCCTTTGGGCGGTACAATCGATACTCGCTGACCCTTCCGCCGAAGTAACAGCGCCGTCTTGCCATCCGCAAGGAATGCCATTTTTCCGGCATCTCCTTCGGCAATTCGATCATAGACAATTCGGTATCCAAGATTGGATGTAATAAAGTCTTCTATGTCCGTAGGGGTTCCCTGGATAAAAGATTGATATTGATACTTACGGATCAGACCTTCGCCGATCTCGTCGATTTCATCGTGCGTCTGGTAATAGTCCAATCTTGCGTCCTCCCGTTATAGTTTTTTGATTACGTGTTTGGCGACTCCTTGGATATTACACGCTTTGACAACGATGTCCTCCATACTCGCATTTTCCGGATGCAACCTGATTCTCTTGTTCTCCGGTTCCGGATAGTAGGTCTTCAGCGTTGTTTCATTGCCCACAAGCGCGACCACAATATCGCCGTAGTTTGCATGATCCTGTTTTTTCACAACGACCATATCGCCCTCATCAATCCCGGCATCCACCATAGAATGTCCATGTGTCCGCAGCACAAAGAAATCTCCCTCACCGAAAAGGGCAACCGGAAGAGCGACAAATTCCTCAAAGTCTTCTTCCGTCAGTTCGGGTGAACCGCAAACGATGCTTCCGAGAACGGGGGCTCGGTTCATCTTGTAGTCTGATTTCTGTGTATGCGGTGTTTCAATGGTCTTTCCATCGTAGTGCAGCATACCGTTTCGCGCCATTTCCATGATGTAGTAGTATGCCGTCGATTTGCTGGTACCGATTGCGTCAGCGACCTTCTGCATGGAGGGGGATTGATGATATTCAAAGAAATAGTCCTCTACAAACGCCTGTATTTCCTTCATCGTTTCGGGATTTCTTTTACGTAATCCTGCCATTCTGTGCCTCCATGCATATCGTAGAACGGTTCGTTCTATTTGTATATTCATTATATCATACACCCTTTGCTTTGTCAATAGGTAATTGTGCACAAAAAATTAGGGTGTAATTGGGGCTACATATCAACAGTGCCATGCTAAATCCAGCCTCCGTAGGTAATTTGGCAAGATTATTTTATTGAATACGTCGCGTCGAACTGAACACCGTGGTCGTGCAAGTTGAACACCGGCGTCGTTTTAGCTCGGCACTGAATAGGATGTATTTGAAAGAACTGAACAACAAATTTATAATGCGGAAAGAGAGCGCCGGTGTGGTGGATGTCTATAAAATGGTCTTGAACAATATTACTGAAATCCTTTGATTACGGTACCGGAACAGTTTCCATCACCAGGCTTATTATTTGAGAAAGTGGTATTTATCAACTCCAAAACGAAAGTTCACAAATATTTTTTATTTTTACGCATCTTTTTTGGCGAAAAAGATTGATGATTTCTATTGCAAAACATTCAATTGTATGATATAATACAGGTGCAATATAATAGCCGAAAGAAAATGAACAACAACCCCGCAAACAATGTGCAGTGATGTTTATTGTTGCTGAGTTGTTCTCGCTTGGAAGCGAGGTGTCCGGGCGAGACTATTTGGCAAAAATCATAAGCGCATAAAGATAGTGGGGACTGTTGTCTGCCTGTCTTTATGCGCTGTTTTATTGACTATCATTTTTCAAGGAGGGATTGCCTTATGATGAAGAGATGCAATCAATGTGTTCACCCGTTCACCGACCGCAGATGCCCTCTGCTCTTGCGCCTGCAAGTTAGCGCAACATATTGCTATGTTGGGCCTGCGGACAAGGTAAGTGTTTTGGCAACATCAATCATATGAAAGGACAGGAGCAATCAATGAAACTAAACATACGAAAAACAAAAGTAATCGCCTTATTTCTGACATTGATTTTGTTGGTTACCTCAATGCCGATTTCCGCATATGCCGAAAACTCAACAGGCATTTTGACTTCATATAGCCCTGCCGACCAAGCCACAGAAGGCTGTGGAGTCGAGCCAAAGGCAGATGTAGAAGCCACAACCGTTCTGGCTGAGAGTTAGCCGCAGGGAAGAAAATGTCAAGCATTTTGACATCGGCAACGGCTTATACCAAGCCGTCACATATGGCACGGCAGTTCATAGAAAAGATTCAAACGGCGTATGGCAAGACATTGACAACAGGCTTGTCCTCAACGCTCAGGACAACATGTATTCAACATCAGACGGTCGAACTCGCCTTTCTGCCACGACAAATTCATCCGGTTCGTTGATTTCCTTAAGCGAGGACGGATATACCCTCTCCATGTCTCCAATTTCTAACACTTTGAACACGACAACGATGGCTGAAATCACCAACCACGAAGAACTCGATTTTAGCAGTGTTGAAGGCAAATCCATTGAAGAGGCTTCCGCCGTCAGGAATACTTCTTCCGTAAGGTATCAGAACGTTTTCGCATCAGCAGATATTGAGTATATACTTACGTCTAACGATATAAAAGAAAACATTATTGTAAAGTCACCTCAAATCAGCTATACCTATTCTTTTGCTTTATCGGTTCAAAGCTTGACAGCCGAATTGCAGGAAACGGGCGAAATTGTTTTTCGTGATATCCATACCAATGAAATAAAGTATCATATTCCTGCACCGTATATGTATGATTCTCTTGGCAGTGTGTCACATGATGTCGAATATTCATTGGAAACTGTCAGTAATGGATATGTAATTACGATAACGGCGGATTCTTCCTGGCTAAACAATGCTGAACGTGCTTTTCCCGTGACAATAGACCCTACAATTCAAAAAGCAATTGTTTTTGATACTTTTATTTCATCTGCCAACCCAACGGAAAATTACGGTTCTTCCTCTGAACTTTGGATATCTCCTTCTCGTATATCTTTTTTAAGGTGTTCAATGCCGACAATCCCTTCAGGATGTCAATTTTATGCTGCTAATCTTTATGTGTATTATTACTATTATAGTTACATCACAGACGGAGGGCTTTATGCCGGAGCCTACCAGGTTATGCACTCTTGGAGCGAAAACGAGTTGACTTGGAATATTGCACAACCGAGTTCCACGACTTATATATCTTCAACGAGATTATCAACCGGATATATGTCGGGCGCAAGAGGAGCCTATTCCGGTTCTCCTAAAACCGCTTCTTTTGATGTTACTACTGCAGCAGCTTCTTGGTATGCTAATCCATCTTCCAACTTTGGAATTGCCTTGAAGTATCAGTCGGGAACCAATTCCTCTGTTATTTTAAAATCTTATGAGGCGGGTTCTGAATATAGGGCATACTTTGTAATAACATACACTGAGCCTCAGATTGTCAACGGTGTGTACAGAATCAAAAATGCACAAAACGGAATGTATCTTGATACAACCGGCGGTGGTGTAACAGCTGGAACTAAAATTCAACAATGGTCTCGAGCCTCGTCCGACACAAACAGAAACCAGCTTTTCAAAATCACTTTTGTCCGCACAATCAGCTCAACCGAGCAATTGAATTATTATACTATACGTCCCATGACGAATAACAGAATGGGATTAGATTCTTTGTTAGGCGGAACAGCACAAGATGTAACGATTGAGAAAATGTCAACCAGTGATAATTGGGACAATATCTTGTACAACAATTTGTGGGTTATTTCTAAAAGCGGTAGTTACTATACTTTTAAGAATGGTAGAGTATCAGATATGAGCTATATGACAGCTCCGTCTAATACAACCAATGGAGCAAAAATCTTTACGAATGATTCAATTACAGACTATTCTAAATGGGTTTTGGAGCCCTACACAGGCGAAGAGCTTAAAGGGGTGGGATGGATTTCCTTTGCATCGACCCTAATCGTTGGTGAGCAATTTTCATCGGTGCCGCAGGAAAGAAATCCCGCCGCACACACGATATTTTTATATTTCCCCC
>OJMH01001819.1_pt1 | contig 19958 bp, 42 predicted proteins | sample 1597111 | NCBI WGS metagenome assembly OJMH01 (sample SAMEA2452115, study PRJEB22498) | human gut metagenome | reverse complement strand
ATGTCACGAGTAGGAAATGGAAAAGACTGAAAACGTGAGGTGTTTCCAAACGATTCCTTTGAATATATCGGTATTTCATCGAAGAGTGGAGTGAGTGATCAACCGATAGGAGATGAAGAAACACGTCAAGGTTCATCGTTGATGTCTTTGTGTTACGAAATAGGTTCCATTAATCGCGTTATGGATGCACTTAGCAAGTGGGAAAAGGACAATACTACAAATCCTCGCTTTGTCATTGGACTGGAAGTAGACTTTTTCATACAGTTACATGAAAGGGCGGCGTTATGGAAACGCGAAAACCTATTGGTCCGGCTACTTTCAAGTCGACCATGCAATTGATCGCTTGGATGGCCGTGTATGATCCGACTCGGGACCGCTGGGGTACTTTTACGGAACGGATTGGATGATTAGGCTTTGGACAAACGGGCAGCTTTTTCCTTCCTACAGCCGTTGTTGACTTGGTTCACCAGGGAATGGAATTGGGCGATGCAGATGATAAGGTATTTGGTGTAGGTGAATCATGGTGATCATTCTTTTGTAGAGAGTAAACTCCGGAAAAGGAACAGGGTGAGGGTGTGATTTTCTGATCACAATTAGAACCGTTGGCATCTTGACAAACGAGATCATCACACGCAGCGTATACTATGAGCATGCTCTCATTTTGGCTCTGATTCCCTTTATCCATCCCGAGTTGTACAATTAACTCTGTTTCTAACAAACACAACTATGCAGACATGTTAAAAACGGTCATGGATCCGTCCTCACAGCCAGCAACAATGAAATCTCCTTCTTCTCCCTTTTTTCCGATATTCACAAGAGACGTGACAATCGCCGATGTGCATTGCTTCATCAGTCCCCGAGCCTGGAATCCCTTTACAGCGATCACAGAAAGCGAAATCTCCTAGTTCTCAATTCACTTTACTTGTTCCACCTTGGCAAAACGGGAACAGGAAGACATGATCATCCACTCTCCCTTCTTATCACGATAAGCAACTGATGCCTTCACGTTGGATCCCTTCGATCAAAGAACACAATCCGCTTCTTACCACCGAACCCTGAGAGATGATCTCCATGTCGCTCAAACGATGGAGAAGTAATTGTCCGTTTCTGTACACTGTCAGCAGCATTGCACCTTGCGCGCTATCCAGAATATACATGTTCTGATCATCATCATCATCATCAACCCCAACCTCCATCGGCACATTGTAGTACATGCGACGGAATCCACTGTTCGTCTTCATGTCGAGAATGAGCAACTCTCCCTCGGTGCTGCAAGCGTACACGATGGTGTCCCGAATCAGAGCGCAACAGATAGGGGTTCCCAAACTCAATGTAGTGATCAGCGAGAAGGACGTAGCCGCGTTATAGACTGTGATGCTTCCGTTGGACTGGATGCAATAGAGGTAGTTGAACACGTGAGAGAAGGACATGTGGATGATGGAGGCGGTCAAACCACTCTTTGGATTAGAATAGGGAAGGAGCCCCACCTGGAGGTAGTACTGTGTTCTATCGTTCAAATTCACCACAGCCACAGCGGTGATCACCTGCTGCTCATTCTGCATATTCTCTCCCAAAAACACATAGTCACCCTACGTGACACATGCATGTTCATTTCCTACGATAGCAGTAGTCGAAGTGACTGTCGCATCACCTTGAACTAGGAAGAAACCATTCAAGCTCTGATCCCAAACCTACGCATGACGTTCCTTCAGTTCACCGACGTAGACATTTCTATCTTTGCTGACAGTCAGGAGGAGATTATCTCCCTCCAATTTCGTCATGTGCGTAACCTCGGACTTGTGCAAATTCACGGTGGCATTGACACGATTGCTCTTCTTGACTCCAGAGGTAGATCGCTTCGGCTCTGGTTTCGGCTGTTCCTTTACCGCAGGTATGTCATGACTGTAACTATGTGGATAAGGGGAACAGAAAATAGCAAACGGGCAGTTATCACCATTCTTGCAGTAACCCTTTGCAAAGAAAATGCAAGGGATCTTCTTCTTGTCAGTTGTCGGTTGCATTGTGAGCAGGTTCGTCTCTCAAACAAACAAACAATGATGGTGAAGTGGATTACAAAACCCGTCTGAGCGCAGCAATCAATGCAAAGATTGCAAAAGCCACCGAGAACAGCGCAATGGCCCTCCGGTTGTTGGGAGGATAGGAATGCGTCATCTCAGGTGTGATGCCAGGGAGCGGAAGACCGCACTCCTCAAACTCCTTGCATTCCTCCAATTCCTTCAGCGTTTTGTCCCACATTTCCTGAACCTTCGCAAACCACTCTTCTTTTGTAGCAAATCCTTCGGGCGAAAACGGCTCCGAAATCGCCGTAAAGATGGGAACGTCGAATTCAAACTGCAATTTCTTCTCGTTCAAAATCTTCTCCTACAGTGAAGAAACAATAAACTAAATCACCTTATTCAGCGTAAGAACACACTGACAAGGAACCTTCAAATTGTAAGCTGCCTCCAAAACACCCTTTTTCAAGGGAAGTGATCCTTTCCCCGTGTAACGATGACCTTCGGGATACACAATCAATCCATCGAGTGGTCTACAGGAGAGAAGAGGAGACAACAACTACCTCTTCTCCCAGCTCTCACGGAAAAACTCCGTGAACCATGCGCGACTAATGCCTCTCTTTCTGCGGAACAGCCAGATGTAGTTGTTGATCCAAGCCGTAAACGCCATTCCCGGAACACCCAAACAAACCATCAAACGCGAAATGTAGCTGGGACCTCCACAAAGCGTTCTGTGATGAAAATCAGTTACAGTCCTTACCCGTCCACAAAGAAATCGGCCCATGACCGATGGTTTGCCAAAAACATGGTCTTCCCGGGAAGCAACTTGCTAGACGTCTTCGTAACATGGGGCTTAATACGAAGATATTCACAGAACTACGTCATGAAGATAACGGATTATACCCACATAATTGGTCTTTTCCCAGCAGCTCATCTTCTGGTCAATCAGAGCCTTGACTCCAAACCTAGAGTTGACGACAAGCATCTGTACTCCCTACCAGAATGCCTTAACATTGATGAACAGGATTAGGAGGATCGATTTGATATAGGTAAGAATATCTTTCGCAGATGTCATCGCTCTGGAAAAAGAAATGCGATTCGTCAAGTGCGGCAACAATGCGCCAATGTCGCAACAAACAGATTACTGAAAATCCATATCCCAGCGGATTAGCAAATGCCTATTGCAGCTAATCGCCATTTCGTCACTAATACTAGAATCCGCAGCACCTTCCTTCTTCATGCGCACATGATAATGAATGAACGACTTCATATCGCGAATCGTCTGAACTGCCTTCATCGAATGGGGAAACGAGAAGAGAGGAATCACCAGCTGAGCCAAAACCGGGTACTCCTCTTTTCCCTCGTTCTTCCAATACACTTCAGCCGATTCAACCCCCTGATTCTTATCAATTGTCCCCAAATAGGCATCTAATTCTCCACTAACCACCTGCATGTCGATATTTCGGGGGTTCACTCGTCCTAACGCTTTGATGATCTCATTTCGATCGAGTGATCCAAACTCGAAGGAGTCTTCCCGTGTGAATCCCGAGTACCCGCCAAAGGTTGCGTACAGACACATCAAATCCGGATCAAACCGGTGATTGAAGGCTGATTCCAAATATCCCTCCAGTTGGCGGGAATAGTCGTCTCCCAGCAGATTCTGTTTCGCAGCCATGAGTGTTTGTTTCAATATGCAAAACACGGAAAATGTATCTTTTGGAGTGGAGGAGGAGATGTCGGCGATCGATGCGATGCCGGCAAGATGCGTGGCTAGTAGCTGGAAATCCATACGACACGTCTCGTCCAATAGGCAGGGAGGCGTTTCTGGAGAGAGATTGCCCGTTTCAATTCCATGATGTCGAGCAGCCACCAATTCTTGGAAATTCCGACCCACGAAATCAAAAGCAGCGATTAGAGAATTCCAGTGATCATCGAGTGCGGAAGGGATGGTGGGGATACTGGGAATGAGGAATGATGAGAATGTACTTCAAGTTTGCTTCATGAGAAAGCTCTTGAAAATACCCTGCCACCGGTTTGGATTGAATACTTGAAAGAAGAAGGGAAGCCTGTGGATGATTGAACAAAGTGGAAGAAAACCGTTTGTTTTAGCGATATCAGTGACGATTCTGAAAAGAAAGGTGATAGAATGTCATTGCAAAGCTGGATACTATCGTAGAGGAATGGGATGGAGATGTGGGGCAATACCTGAGGAATTGCACCCACAAGATCATCGAACATCGCCATGTTATCGAACTGAAGAAGAGAAACATAGATGTTATTCTCAGCTAAGAGGTCGATCATGTGTGATGACTCCATAAGAATGAACGAAGGAGTCCATTCTTCAGGCTTGCAAGCTGTGTGGGAAAAGAAGAACTGAATGGATGATGCAGAAGAGAGAATGAAGGAAAGTGTGCATTTCTTGTTGATGTCCATCCAAGGGTATACGATGAGTGTCACGGAAGGTTCTTTCTGAAATAAATCAAAAGCGGTGGTGTGGAGTTTCGCCGAGAGCTCTTTGATCTTGTTCTGAATGATATACATGGATGGTGGTTGCCAATGGAGAGAAAAGGCCAAATTCTTCATGAAATCATTCTCGTATACGCGTTTCGTTGAACCAGAGGAACATATATATCCCACCGCAAGCATGGTTAGGTAATCGTCTCTGTCCATAGGAATAAACGGAGGAGATGCAATTATCTCTTGTCGGTCACTGACAAATTTGTTCGATATCTCCTTCAAACGATCACGACGGCGGATCAAGCAATACTCCGTATTGTCCGGGTGAGCCTCAAAATACTACATGAGACCATGAATCCAAAACTACAGCCTGTGCGTACTTGCATTTGTCAAGATGTTGACAGAACTTATCCTTCCAGCCCGACATGATAGAACTGCAAAAGCTACACTGGACCAAGTGACGTTAAAAATACGAGCACTTCAAACGCCGATGCTTCTTTGAGGGCAATTGTGACTCTTCAATAAACAGTCCTGCCTTGCACAGTTCGGCCGATGTACGAAATCGATGATAGAACATCTCCTTTCCCAAAGGACCACCCATGACTATGATCGTATAAGAAAAGCAAAACGAAGACACCTACCAAGTAGATCCGGATGAATCGTTATTGGATCCGGCAAAGATTGATCCGACATGGCTCTGGTTCACGAGAAAATGGGCAACATGGGATGCCCAAAATTTGAATGGTTGGGATTACTCAGGCAACAAACAACAGAAAACGTACCAAAAACACAAAAACGATCAAACTCGCACAAGCGGCATTGAAGAAAGAAAAACAGGCACATTGTTACCATCACAATCACAAAAACACGCGAAATCGCACTAATAAACATCCGAACCGTTCAGACAGAGCCATTTCTCAAACAGAGTCTGATGATCACACAAACTGTACAGCTTGAAGAAGGAAAGAATCTTCGACTCCTCCTCTTCAGAAAAAACACAGGAATGCACATTCGCGCGAGGATCCAGAACCACCACATTCCCCCTCTCCCTTTGCTCCGTCAGAAAGTGCAGTGATCCACAGTCAATACCGGAATACAACCTAATAATCAGTACACGACCCAATTGAGTACCTGAATACACGCTGTTGATGACAAGGCATACGTTCCTTGCAAAAGGAGCTTCCAACATCGTAGTAATAACCATAGTCGTCCGCAGAAGAAATGGAACAATTCGTATCGTCCACGTAGTTCCCAATAAGAGTATTACAGTCACTCATAGAAAAACAAAAAAGTAAGAAATGAAGAAACAAAAGAATGATTGTTCCGATGTTCCATAACTGTAAAGTTTGTCTGCCTAACTCAAATCCATTTTGTGTAGATAGTCCAAGGCCAGAAGAGTGAAGTATAGCAACAAAACAACGTTGAATATGATTAGTACAATAGGTTATATCATCATATTCAAGTGTATTCTTTCGATATTACGGGACGTCGGTAAGTCTCCTTCCTCACTTGGAGGCGAGATGTCTGGAACGAAGCTCAAAAGCAGTTGTCATCACGGCAAACATAGGTGCCTGAATACACATACGTGTGGAGGCTCCCCTGTACAGCGATCGTATTCCCTTAAGAGTCGTTTTGGGCATCTTGTTCAGGGAAATGGTTGCATTGAATCCGCTGTTTGCTCTTGCGCGTGTTATAACTGAATCAATAGGTGTCACTAAGACATGATCATTACTGTTAAACTATACTCATGAATACGGAAGCCATTCCAGCTCCGTAGCCAGCAAGAAAGAAACCCATAAGAGGACATGTTCCGTCATTCGGTGTAAGATAATCAACTAGCGTGCGGTTCAGAGGGAGAAAGAACAAGAAGCAAGGAATGTTGCGCAAAAGGAACAGGAAGCTTCGACGCTGAAGCACCTTGAAATCCATTCTTCCCATCTCTATAAATAATCTCCATCATACAAGCCCACTTCTTCGCTCCATTGGTTTCAACAGTTGGGTCTGCAAGCGGATCTTCGTAATTTCGACTCGGTTTGAAGTGAAGGCCTGAATGCAGTCCTTGTCAGAACTCGTAATCACATTCTCAATCAGAGGGACGTTTCCATTTTCATCGGTAATCCAATCACGCACCATGTCACTGTTGGCGAACTGTTGCGTTCGCAGAGAGAAAAAACCAATAACGTTCACATTCATTATACTATCAATGAGAGTCGGAAAATGAAAACACCTGTAGACTCGTTTCAGTCCACCTCCTGTCAACACGGAACGAAAGGATTGAATTGGGAACTGGAAGAAGGATTGATAATCAGAAACAGGGCGCTAGAGCAATTAGCCAACAAACAATCTCGTACGCGAATAATCAAGTTGAGATTCTCAGATGGTGATACAAAAGTGGTACTAGTAACAGCTGTGGATAGACTAAACAACTCCTCTGGAGAAAGAGGACTAGATGGAGAATCAGTGCAGATGGAATTATCCACAAAATTAAGCTTATCGGCCTCGTATTCTTCGAGGCAAGCATACATATCAACATTATCAGAGCGCATTATTCGAGAAAAAAAGAATGAACCAACCATTCGGTTTCGATCAATACCGCGGGAAATCCAATATCTTCTGTGCAGAAACACATACCCTTCCATAGAAACTATCCGTACAATGTACATACATGAAGGCATTCAAATGTTGGATCCTTTGTAACAATAGGATGGAGTTATGTGATAAATCATGATGATGACATCATTCTTCCCAACAAACAACTCACTCTTCCCGACTCCTTCGATAGATCGGCAAGATCAGAGGCATTCCTTTCATCGTTCTACACTTCATCACTCCTCATTACTCTCTACGCTTCCACATAATAGTACACATATCTCCCCATCGACACGATTTGGATGAATTGAGATAACAGAATCGACCGTCCTGACAACACCGAACCCACAACGTTCGTATTCACATTCAACTCACGCCAGCAACTGCACCAGAACAGAAGCGCCAGCAGACGAGACACACCCATCGCAAACACAAAGTGAGACGTGAACGCTTCGATCTCTCCCTTCTATACATCAGCTCCCTCCATCAAATCCACTCGTGAACGACCAAACAGAATTAGCTGCGGAATAATTGCGATCGATTCCACGTAATGTGAATAACTCCACATCACATCGATCCACCAACGACCACCCAAACCGGGATGAACGCACTTCATTCTATCCAACCACCATTCCTACCATTGCGTACACAAACAAACCCATCAAACTCACAACCACACGATGCCAACCACTCCTCCCTCGTCCTCCAAACGCATCCTTCCTATCATCCAACACATTCTCTTACTGTGTATTCATAGTATGTGAACCGGAATGAACGATAGGCAAACACAAGGAGAAGGAGAAACACGAAACCCAAACACTCCGTGCTCCGATAGATCCAGTCACCTGAACGATCGTAGGGGAGATAGGCGTCTGAAAACAGAATACTCGACAGACGTGATAACGAGAGAATCAAATACAGAAGAAGCGACTTCAGAGACAACCCTTCGTCTCACATCTTCATCACACATACCTTCCACAGATCGACTCATCAACACCTTGTACAACACCAAGAAGAACCCAAACGAACTCACTCCCGAACTCAACGTCTACTGATGAGAAAACACCCAGTCATACCAGAAGAAACGAGAAGTCGCCATCGGACAGGAAGTGAAACGTAAAGACACAGAACAATCCAAATCCACTCCACAACAGAATACTCCGTCTGTCACGAAGAAAGGTAGTCTTCAGATAGTTGAGTCGATGAGATGATAAGGGAAGATAGTTCTTCACAGAATCCAATAAAACAGGCTTCACCGAGTACATAGAACCGATTATGAACTCCTCCAAACAACTCTATCCCCAAGGATACGCTTCCTCAACAAACAGGATTTACACATATGGTACATTACCAATCCTCACTCTCTTCCGACGACTCCACTTGTTCAATATGAGGAGGTATCTTCACAATTCGCTCATTCTCACTCTCCCAACTACTGCTACTCGAATCCTCCGATGAATAATAGGATTCCGAATAACTGTACGAATCGGAATACTCATACACACTACACATCAACACCAACTCTACAAGAAACCACCCTTTATCCTCTTCTCCAACAATGTTGAAATGAGCAAATCGCTCACGCATCCGATTCATATATGCTTCGTTCTCCTCTGCGATCGTGTCCAAACGATTCAATTTCTCCACTACACATCAAATTCAATACTCATCCATCACTTCGCTTCACTGTCTTCTCTTCTTCGTTTAACAACTCACCATACACACTCGCAAAACAAGGGTTCCGTAAAAGTACTTCATTGTCGTCTCGTTCACTCCCGCGTAACAATTTCAAATTCTTCGTCACTCCTCTACACTTCACACCGACAATCCACTCGTTACATCCCCTCCTCGTCACAATACACTGTGAAGGATTGCGTATTCACAACGGCATTCGTTTGACTTGACAAGAAACCAAAAGAGTCGGAGAGTTGAGAAGAACATGTGGATGAGTCGATGGGTAGATCCATAGTTCAGAGGTGTGTGAATGTGAATGATGAGTGTGTGTGAGTGAGAACGAGTGGAATAAGAGTGTGGAGTGTGTGAGTGAAAGAAGTGAAATAGGTGCCTCAATAGCTCAGTCGGTAGAGCACTCGCTTAGTAAGCGAAAGGTCGGGAGTTCGATCCTCCCTTGAGGCTTTTTCTTTTCTTCCTCCTTTCTATCCACACTCCTTCTTTCCTTCCTTTTCTTCTCTTTCACTCAGTCCTCTCACTATTCACTTGATTGCGACATTGACGCATGGCGCCGAGAATGGCGCCATTCCTCTTTCTCTCATTATTATCGTTTCTTTACCATGGTCGACACCAAGACTTTCCCCAAGTGGGTACGTACTCCGTCACACCCTTTATCCACAGTCCAACTACGTTCTGGGAGGTTGTGCTGGAATTCTCGCTACTACCTGCGTCCAACCGCTGGATCTTGTCAAGACGCGTATGCAGCTGAGGTATAATGTGTCGAATCCATTTCATTGTGTAGCGGAGAGGGAACAGAGAAGAAGCTGTACACGAGCAGCTGGGATGCCATCAAGAAGATCACCAAGAATGAGGGATTCTTCAAGCTGTACAGAGGGTGGATTTGGGTGGGTGTTGTGAGTGTAGTTACACTGCCGCTGTCCTCCGCCAAATCACCTACACCACCACGCGTATGGGAGTGTACACGAGCTGTCTGAACTACGTGAAGGAGAAGAACGACGGCAAGATCAACTTCGTGGAGAAGATGCTTTGTGGAATGGTCGGAGGAGCCTGCGGAGCTGTCGTTGGAAACCCTGCTGAGATTACGCTGATCCGTACTTCTGCCGATAACCGTCTTCCTCCCGAACAGCGTCGTGGATACACCAACTGTATTCAGGCTATCTACCGCATCTGCAAGGAGGAGGGAGTCAAGACGCTGTGGAAGGGAACCACCGCTACGGTCATTCGTGCCATGGTCCTCAACGCTGCTCAGCTCGGAGGTTACTCGCAAGCCAAGGAACTCTACAAGGATCGGTGGCATCTCTTCAAGAAGGACGGTCTGGGTCTCCACATCGCCTCTTCCCTCACTTCCGGTCTCTTCTGCACCATCGTCTCTCTGCCCGTCGATATCATCAAGACTCGTCTCCAGATGATGAAGTGAGTGTGATTCTCCTCTCTTATGTGTAGGGGTGGCGAATACAGTGGCTGCATGGATTGCGTCAAGAAGCTCGTCAGTCAGGAGGGATTCTTTGCTCTCTGGAAGGGATTCACGCCTTACTTCTTCCGTCTCGGACCTCACACCATTCTCACCTTCGTCTTCTTGGAACAGCTTAACAAGCTCTTCGGAAAGTACTACATGAAACAGCAATAATCTCCTTCTCTTTGTCACAAACAACCAAACCCTATTCACTCTTCATCTCTACTTCCTTCGCTTTCCGAGCTTCTTGAACCTTCTACCATTCATTTTCACCACACTCACTCACTTTCTGATGGTACAATCGTTGACGTTCCTTTTTCGTCAGCGGCTTCGCTTCTTCCTCCTTCACTTCCTCTTCATTCTCCTCATCACTCTCCTCATCACTACTCTCCCATCCATCCTCCTCCTCCACATTCAACATCTGCCTATTAATTCCATCTCACTCCATACATCCATCAAACCCTTCTCCTTGTCCAGCTCCAAATCCTTCTTGTTGATCTCCACCTTCGGCTTCTCGCTCTCCGGTCGCACTCGCATGCTCACCGGAACTGTGAAGTCCAGACCCACATACGCCGGACACAGGAAATGCAGGTGGAACGTCATCATACCCTCCTTGTCGGGAATCATCGGGAATGCACGCAACTCCTCCACCATCTCATGAGGAGTCAACACCACCGCGTCCAACGCGTTCTTGTCCTCGCGATCCGACAACACGATCACCCAGTGCTCGTGAATACGGAACGGATAGCTACATCCCATTTCCATCCTTTCCCTACTGCTTCGACAACACAATCTCGCGCTCCGAAGGAACCATGCTCTCGTGCATTCCATTCAATTCCTCCATACTCATCGCTTGCTTCTCTTCTTCACTCTCTTCTTCACTCTCCTCCTTACCATTCAACGCCTCTTCCACCGTCATTCCCTCTGGAAGCCAGTTCTTGTGAACCACCTTCAGCACACATGTCACACGGTCACCCACAAAGATGTCTTCTTCCTCCTCCACTTCCATGTGCGCCTACCACTCACACACTCTCCCAACACACACTCCCACTTCCAACTGAGGCAGATGATGAACTGCCTCTTTCACCTCCTCCACCTGCTCCTTCAACAGATGCTGGAGACCCTTCCACTTCGACGGATCCTTCAACATAAACTCCTTCAGCTCCGCCGCGCGATTCCGATACTTGTTCGAGTTCGCCTCCTATCTTTCAACATCCTCTTCTTCCCCTACGCGATCTTCAAAGTACGGAAGCTGCTTCAGAGGAGAATCCTCCACCCACAGTCCCTGATACATGCACTGCTGGAAGTGAATCACCGTCGTCACCAGCGTCAGACTCGGAAGCTTCCCTCGAATGTGAGGAACCATCGCCAGACCCATCATCTCGCGCAACAGCTCGGGAGCCTTCGACAGAATCACCAGCTGGTCCTCCTTGTGTGGCGGAGCCACTTCCAAATTGTTCAGATACGCGTGCACCAGAATGTTCGTCTTCAACCATGCCGCAATCTTCGCGTCCTCCTTCGCCTTCTCCAACGGAACCTACCCTTCACTCCTCCTCACTCCACTACGCGAGGACGACGCATCTTCGACGACGCGAAGTTGTTCTTCGGACACATCACGTTCAGGTAGTTCAGCAACAGGTCGTCGTACGCCTTCGGACGCATCACCTCCAACAACTCCTCCGCCATCGAAAAGATCTCGGGAACGTTCCTATCGTCCTCACCAACCATCAACACTACTGGAGTGGCGTGCTCTCGTTCATCGCGTGGTAATACGCACCGATCGTCTCCTGCTTGATCTTCGGCTTCTCCTGCTTTGAACTCCGCGACTTCCTACTCCTCAATCTCTCCCCTCACTCCCACAGACAATACACCAACAGAGGAATCCCAACAACCATCAGCAATAAATACCCAATCACCACCAGACGACTTCCACTCTTCTCCGACATCCATTCCGGCAACGCGATTCCAACCTACGCTCAACACACTCCCTCTCACCCACCTTCACCGCACTCGGACCATCAGGATTGCCGTAACGCTCGTAGTTCGATTTCGCTATCTCGTCTGTCAAGATACGATACGCCTTCTCAATATCGCGGAACTTTTCAACGCTTCCCGTTGGCTTATCGGGATGGTAACTACCATGCTAACTATGCAACACACTTACATCTTCGCCATACGTCGATATGCCGACTTGATGGCACGGTCACTCGCACCCACCGAAATACCAAGAGTCGCATAAGGATCAAACACTTCTGGCTCTTCCGACGACGTCAGAAGTGTCAAGCGGATGATCACCACCAGCGATATCGCAACCAACACCACATTGATCCAAAACGCAGTCGTCAAAGGATTCTCCACCACTTCCTCCTCCACTTCCACCAATTGTCTCTTCTTCTCTTTCTTCTATCCCTCATTTCATGCACAACATTCTCCCACAATCGGCTCCTTCTTAATCACACGTCGAATCCGTTTGATCAGAAAGATGGATGCGAACAGTACGTACATACTCAAAATCGCAACCACAAAAACCATAAACGCATTTGTGTCATACTCTTCTGTCATGACTCTTCGTCTGTGTCGAGATATGACGAATCAAGATGGAGGAATTCGGGAGGAATTGTGGAATCGAAGCAATCGGTTGTTAACCGATGAAACACAGAAAGCATTCAATTGGATGGAAATGGAATGGAAAGAGAGTGGGTGATCATTTGGCAAAGTTTCATAAAGAAGATCCAAATCACACTCAACCAACAAACATACGAAAACAACTCCGATAGTGAAAACAGGGAATCTCCCGATGGGTAGAAGGAGTATTCCATGTCCTCCTCCAACACATATACCTCTCCTTCCACCTTCTCCATGCTCTCTTCCTCCTCAAACGAATGCAACTTCTTCACTCGCCAACACTCCATCAATCCTTCCTTCATCAACTCCTCACACAGTTTCATTGTCTCCATTGCAAACATCCCATTCACCATCGTCGTCAATCGATCCTATCTATCACCCATCCCCTTCACTCACAATTGTTATTCCCGGATTACTCACCACACTGTAGCTCAGTCGTCGTAGAATGTTCTCCTTCACATCCTTCCGTGCCTCCACACCTCCTTCCATTTCCCCATAACTCACCGTCACCGATGGTCTCACAATCACACCATTGATTTCATTTGACCAAGCACTCACACTCACACGATGGACGAAAAAACACTCCGACGGACTGATTCTCAATCCAACACACAACGTACCTCATCAACAGAAAGATCTGATCCGTCTTCATCAGTTGATACAAACAACGCTTCAACACTTCCTCGGGATGGTACAACGAACGCAGCCAACGGTACGATCGTGCTTTCATTACACACCCACTCCATTCCTACCTTCCATTCGCACCGCTCCTTCGATGTTCTCCATCATCGTCTCATCCACTGAACGAGAGGAAATGTCCTGTTTCGTTTCCTTCACCGTCACCCATTCTGATTCGTCACCACTCGCTTCTATCAACACGTCCCATTGATTGGTCTTCTTCTCACACATCCATCATCCCTACTTCCTTCTGATACGGCTCACTCTCGTAATCGATCACAAACCGTCTCTCTCCCAACGCCATTCGAGTTGCGATTGTCAACACACTGTTCAATCCACAACGTGTCGACTCCGATGACTCATTTGATTCTGACGCGTGTGATAACAAGTGGAGATAGGTCTCGCTCAGAATCTCCTTCCGATACGAGTAACGTCGCAACCCCTGAATCACACTCTCTCCTCACTCCCACTTTCGCTGTCATCTTCTCCGCACTAGAAACATCCTTCAACTCATTCACACTCGACGTGTTCAGCCAACGATACACTGTGTAATCGGGAGGCTTTCCATTACATCCCTCTCACGCACTCACATCACTCAGATAGTACGTGCTCATTGTCTTCCCTCCACTTCCCACAAGTGGATAGTTCATCCACACGTAGAAGAATGCCAACTTCATTTCGTCTGCAGAGGCACACTATTCAACATCCCAACTCCTCATTCTCACGTCCAGAATCGAACGCAACACTGCGATCGACCCCACATTCCCACTCTTGTTGTTGTACAGTCGCAACAGACACAGCAGTGTTTGGAGGACGAACGCCACACGAAGCGGACTCGTCTCTCCCTTCAATGCGTCGTTCCATGCTTGCTGTTGGGAATTCACAGGGAAGGAATCAACCGATTCTTCACACGAAAAGCGAAGTGGAGGATACACACAAAAATACAACGTGTCCTGAATCACTTCTACGACTCAACCACTTCTTCTTCAACCACCGAAGGAATGACCCTTCATTCGCTGAAACACGAAGGAAGAGAGCAAGTGATGGGGAAACACGCGTTGGAAGAGTCCTCGGACTACCTCCACCGACAGTCGTTTCCATTCGCTCGGCTGAGTTGAATTCATGATCTGGGTCAGAATGCGGTAGTTCAGATTGTTCTGCATTCCATCCATCTCTCTCTCCTACGGTACTACAATACAAACGATAGTGGAACTCGGGGATACAAAGTGTGTCGGGAACCTCGCCATGTCGCAAACTCAACAACTACACGTCATACGTTCCACACACACCCACAAATAATACCGTTGCCTTCATGAACAGAGACACCACCTCGCTCTTCCCCAACAGTCTATCTCACACTTCTCCTCAAAACCCACTCTGTCAACTGGTCTTCCACCTCCAACGACGGACCATCCTCCACCTCCTCCACATTCGTCTGTTCCCAAGCCGAAGGGATCTTCGCACTTCGTCGTGTTGGCTCACTTCGAGGTCGTTTCGCCGGCGATTCCTTCTCTGTTCTCTTGCGACGAAGCGAACAGTGCGAACCAAGCAATCGACCAATGTCACACGTCCCATTCCCGTCTGTTTCCTCCTTCAGCTTCTCCACACGTCGATTCCATTGGCGAAGACGATTACAGAATCCACTCACACTCTACATGTTCAACCACAGAAAGGAAAGGACGGAATGCACTGCATCCAATCGAGCTGTCCGAACACTCGCTTCCCATCATGGATCATCCCATTACCTACCTGATCGATCTTCAAACAGTGAATGAAGTAACGGCTGAATCGATGGACTTGTTACGATCACCAGACTCGCACCTTCTCCCTTCCTTCCTCTCATTCCCTCTTCCTTCTCCTACGTCAATTGATGGTTGTAGAATGAACCGAGCAGGGCTCTCAAATACGATTCCACACTCCCCGCCTCGTGAAGATCCAATCTGATTCCAATCAACTCCATTCACCTACTTGTATTCATTCTCGTCACAGTCCTGAATCTCCAACTCACTTGGAATCATCCACAAATCCTCTCCAATCGTCTTCAGACAATTCAATTCCTATCCTTCATCTCCATTCTCTCTCCTACAGTCAAATCATTCAAATCGCTGTGGAGACTCGATCGCCAATCTGCCTTCCCATACAATGCTTGCAACACTGTTTCACTCAACTCGCTCAACAGCCAATTCAAATCCAATGTATCCCGACCCATTCCAACACAACACTCAAACACTCCAAACAGACGAACCACCTTCGGAGTCAACGGACCGTCACACTCGTTCAGAACCATTTCCACCAACTTCCTCTTTATCGCCTCCTTCTTCTCTTCCTTTAACTCGAAGAACCGACTCACTTGCTTTGGAATCTACTTCACACAAGTCATCCACACTCACCTCTGGGTCGTCATCGGGAACGTCACTTCCCATCACCATCGCGATCTTCTTCATCTCGTTTCCGTTTCCCTCTGGATTCGTCGTTGTGATTATACGCTGCTTCAACAGACCCTCCTTCTCCAACTGGGACACCAACGAGTTCACCGACTTCTTGTCCATCTCTCCCTCATGTGCCACTTCCCTACGTTTGTCACCACTCCATTCTCCCACTCCACTTCTCGTCTTACGTCGCTCAGAAGCATCACTCGTTTCTTCTCCAACTACCTCTCATCTCATCTCTTCACTCTCACCTTTTCCAACAGTACACGACGTCGTGACAATGTCACATCCGATAAGCGTTTCGTGCTTGAAGTGGAAGGGTTGGTCTGTTGATTCGACGAAGAATCCACGTTCGGAGTTATTGGAACACTTGTATTGGAAGCAATCAGATTCTCTTTCACGTCTTGGAGAAGTGAATACTCTGCTACAAACTGACGACCTCGATTGCGCAGTTGCGAAATCAACAGTTTGCGTGCCTCCAAACTCTTCAGTCGCACACTCAATCGCTTCGGAGACCATCCCGTTCGATCTGCCAGCGACGACAACGACAACGAACCCTCGGGAGAATTCCGAAGCAAGTGGAACAGGAGAGATGAGAGGGAAATCGGACGACTCGGACACTCCACCACGCGAGAAGTCGATGAGAGATCCAGTGAAAGCGACTCAGGCGTTTCACATCTACATCACAATCCGCTTCCACTTCAACTCCATGCGCTCCAAACGCACCTCCCAGTCGCCTTCTTTTGATGTCAACGACAAACCACATTCAGGACGAAGGGTCTGTAGTATTCTCAGTGCCAACACTTCCTGACCCTTGGGGAGTTGGAGAGATTCCATGAGAGTAGAGAAGGAACAAGAAGTGATTTGTGTTTCATGGAGGTGATGAATCATGCGATCCAACAAATCGCGTTGGAAGGGATCCAAGGAATCAGGAGACAGAGGACGATAACACGATAAATACAACACGCGACCTGCTGTGCCCAATCCACCTCCCTTTCTATTCCTTACTCAAATCCCTCATCCTCACTTCACGATGATTTGACGATCCTTCACTACGATACCCAACAGAATACACTTCTTTATCTACGTCTTCACTCCCCACCAAGGCGACATAGAAATGAACAGTTTTCAGATCCATTGAATACATTTTGGAAAGAGCGGTCACGCTGATTCCTGACCTTCCTGCTGACGCGATCGCCTTCCCATCAACAAATCACATCACATTCACTTCAATTAGGTTCAGACAAGCACTTGGAAGATGTGAAACGTCCGAAACATGTAGACCCAAAGCGGCATAATGGGAACGATACGAACAGAATACACGAGTCTTCTCCGTATCCACTTTATCTAACGATTCCAACGACTGTTCATCACTTCATTCACTCATCACTACTCTCATTTCAATTGGACAGATTTGGATATCAGGATGGTTTCGAATTGATCTCCACACAACACTGCGAATGAATCCACCTCCACTTCTAACCATTCACAAATCCAAACAGTCATACGCATCGAATTCGTTCGCCCATAAAAGGACTTCCGAAAGATACTTTCCTTCCTTACAGTGGAGGGCGATCTCACGAAGAATGCTGCTCACAGGATCCTATCGCTATTAGTTCTCTCACACACCAAATCCCACTTCCATGATCGATACTCGATGTGTATTCGCTTTCTCAATTGCCTCAGTGATCGCGATGCTTTCCAATCAAGAACCACTGGTCATTTCGGTTTGAAAACAGAATCGAATGAGTTCCAGAGTTCCAGAATCGGTCCGTTTGAAGGAGAAGCGAGACACGGCTCTTCGGGAACAGGAGAGGACGAAAGCGTTGGAACGTGAGAGTGTGGGTGGAGGTGAAAGGAATTGAAGTGTGTAGAAATTGCAACATGTGCGAGACGAGTACATTCGACGAGCAGAACAGTACACGAAGGAATACAAGGAAGTGATCGATACTGTGTTGGATGTGATTGGTATAGATGGAGCGAGAAGAAATTCGTAAGAAACGGCAAGCGCGACGTGATAGTGTGTTTTTGACAGAGAAGGGAGAGCGTTTGGTGTTTGTGATTCGGATTCGTGGTGTGAATGAAGTGCCTCCGAAGCCTCGGAAGATTCTGGAGTTGTTTCGTTTGATTCAGGTGGAGAGTGTGTTGGATGTGTGAGGAGTAGATCAACACGGGTGTGTTTCTTCGTGTGAATGCATCAACACTGCGAATGTTGGAGTTGATTGGTCCGTATGTGACGTATGGATATCCGACAGTGTCAACGATTCGGAACTTGGTGTACAAGCGAGGCTATGGTCGTGTGAATAAGCAGCGTGTAGCTCTGTCTTCCAACGAGGTAGTGAATGACGTGTTGGGGAAGTACAATGTGATTTGTATTGAGGACGTGATTCACGAGCTGTATGTGGTTGGAGATCACTTCAAGGAGGTGAATTCGTTTCTGTGGCCGTTCAAGTTGAATCCTCCGACAGGTGGTTTTCGTAACGTGAAAACACACTTCAATGAAGGTGGAGACTGTGGGAATCGCGAGTGTTGTATCAACAATTTGATAGCGAGAATGTTGTAACATAGGGGGTGTTTGTTGGGAGGAAAGTGAGAATTAAGGCTCATAGAGAACATCAGAGTATTCTTAATTCATTTTTCATTTGTTCGATTATCCCATAATTACGCCGACCATTCCTACTATTCTACTTGTCCCTTGAGGGTCAGAGCCGACAAATGGGATGTCTGCAATATGATTGGCGAAACGAATTATCTGTGGAAACGTGGAATTGTCGGAAATGACTCACAATTATCTAGTACACAAAGCCAATATGCTTGCTTGCGGTGTGCTACACATGTTCTGACTCATTACATAGTTCGTGCTATTCCTAAGGCCTCGGTTGTCCGTTGCTTCTCTGCTTCCCCCTACGCTAATGTAATGGTTTGCCCATGATTTGATTATAGGTGACTCGCCCCAAGCCCGATCCCATCTTCTTCCTGGGAGAGCAGTTCGATGCTGATAAGGACCCTAGAAAGATTATTCTGGGAGTGGGAGCCTACCGTGATGAGAATGGAAAGGTAAATTCTTGTTTGGTTGTGTAAGTTATAGCCGTACGTCCTTCCCTGCGTGAGAGAGGCTGAGAAGAGACTCTGCTGCACTCAGGATCACGAGTATCCTAGTCTGATTGGTCTTCCTACCTTCTACGAGGCTGCTGCCAAGTTCGGATGGGGTGACAAGATCTACAACGAGAAGAAGGACGTGATCGCTAGCGCTCAGGCTATTTCTGGATCGGGTTCTCTGCGTCTGCTTGCTCAGTTCTTGAAGAACTGCAACATCACCGGAAAGGTGAACTTCCCTAACCCCACCTGGACCAACCAGCACACCATTTTCCGCAATGCTGGAGTGCCCACTGGCGAGTACACGTACCTGGACAGCGAGAAGCCCGTTCTGAACTTCAAGGGAATGATGGATGACATCAATAAGGCCGATGATCACTCGTGCTTCCTGTTCCACGCTTGCGCTCACAACCCTACCGGAGTGGATCCTTCTCACGAGCAGTGGGACGAGATCTCTGAGCTGTGCAAGAAGAAGAACCACATCGTTCTCTTCGATGCTGCCTACCTGGGCTATTGCTCTGGATCGGTTGCTTACGATGCTTACGCCTTCCGTAAGTTTGTTGAGGATGGCCACAACGTCGCCCTCACTCTTTCCTTCTCGAAGAACTTCGGTCTGTATGGAGAGCGTGCTGGAATCACCTCCATCGTCACCGGAAGCCCTAAGGAGAAGGAGAACGTCGTGGAGCAGCTCAAGATCGGTGCTCGCGCTCTGTGGTCTTGCCCTCCTATCTATGGAGCTCGCATTGTGACGACCATCCTGAACGACCCCGTTCTGTTCAAGCAGTGGGAGGGTGAGTGCGCTGCCATGTCCCAGAGAATCAAGGACATGCGTGCCCTGCTGGTGGAGAACCTGAAGAAGTGCGGCTCGAAGCGTGACTGGTCTCACATTGTGAAGCAGAGCGGAATGTTCTCTTACACGGGTCT
>OJMH01001817.1_pt1 | contig 19969 bp, 21 predicted proteins | sample 1597111 | NCBI WGS metagenome assembly OJMH01 (sample SAMEA2452115, study PRJEB22498) | human gut metagenome | reverse complement strand
CGGCCATGACCGTCATGGTTATGACGAGAGGCGCGCCGATGTCCAGCCACAGATCGAGCAGCAGGCAGATCCCGACGAACACCGCGGGGATGAGCACGAGCTTTATGGCGGAGGCCGCGTACATGTATTTGCTGCGCACCATCTCGACCACCTTTATGTCGGCAAGGCGTATGCCCAGCACGCACATGGACACGGGCACGCAGATATTGTAGAGATAGGTGATCAGCGACGCTATCTGCGTGATCTCGAAATCGCCCACGACTATGGGATCGAGCAGCGAAAACCCGGTAAGCGTGAACGGCAGCGCGACTATAGTTGCGATCGTGCACGGGTTGAGCAGCGCTTTTTTGAGCATGACGCTCTTTTTTTCGCCGCTGCCGAACAGCGCCCTGCCCAGCGTCCAGTTGAGCAGGTTGAACACGACGTTGAATATGGTCACGTATAGCATCGCTTCGCTGAGCGCGCTGTCCGTGTCGGCGAACGCGTCGCAGTACTGCACCGCGATCGTGGTCAGCGGTATGCCGATGAACCCGCAGTTGGAGAATACCGCAGAAAAGGAAGCCGCCGCTTTCCTGCCTGCGTCCTCGCTTTTGCGGAACGCGATCTTCACGACGATAAGGCCGAACACGTGCACGGCTATTGACAGGAGAAAGCAGACGATCACCTTTACCGGCGTCACCAGCGTGATATCCACCGACATCATGCAGTAGAATATCATCGCGGGCAGGCCTATGTAGATGAGAATGCCGCTGAGGTCTTTCGCGGCGGCGTCGGACACTATATGCGTCTTACGCAGTATGAATCCGGGGACGAGCAGCGCGAGCAGCACCGCTATGCTTAAGAACGTGGATAAAAAGTACATAATGGTCTCACAGCTTTTTTCTTAAGATATCGTATTCGCGGAGAGGCAGCGGCGTGCGCAGGCGCAGTTTCGCCTGCACCTTGTCGGCCACGCTAACGCGCTCTCCGTGCTCATCGATCATTTCCCCTATTATTACCTTTTTTCCGAAAGTATCGTTCGGCGACAGCACTTCCAGTTCGTCGCCCTCGGCGAAGCGGTTGCGCATTTCCACCTCCGCCCAGCCGTCCGAGTATCCCGTCACGAGCGCGACGAACGCGTGCGTGGCGGTCGGCCTGCCTTCGCCGGCGTCGCCGCCCTTTTCGCCGAAATAAAAACCCGTCGTATAGCCGCGGTGGCTGATCTTTTCCGTTTCTTCGAGAAGCGCGGGATCGAACGGCTTTCCGGCAAGCGCGAGGTCGAGCGCGCGGCGGTACGCGTTCACCGCTCCGGCTACGTAATACTCGCTTTTCATTCTGCCCTCGATCTTGAAAGAGGACACAGACAAGGTCTGGTGGGCACTCTCTATGCTGGTGGATCAAACCATCGGAGAAGTTTCCGCTATCGCCTTTGTTGCTGGGTTTGATGTTTATGCTCAACCGAAAGACGAACCGGCCAAGCTGCTTTCCGAACTGCCGGAGTTGCTGCAAAGCATGGGGCTTTCTCTCTGGCGGGATGGCAGCGACTACTTGGAAAACAGTTATCTTGCCTATGAACTGGAACCGGTGGAGGACCCGGAGGCTGACTGGCGGCTGGATGTTTATACTGGAAGCTGCCGCCTGCCGGTGCTCATCAACGACTACCTGACTGCCCGCAGTGATATGGTGGATGAGTACCACAAGGATGGCATTGCCGCTGGATTCCTCCTGTACCCGCTGTCCGGTTTTACCGGTGAGGAACGAGTGAAAGCTATTCTGGATTTCCGGGATAACCTGCGGGATGCCATCCTACGGGATGCAGGAGAGGAAGCCGTGACCTTCCTGGGTGGGGCCACTGGTCTGTATTGTGGGTATCTGGATTTTATCGCCTGGGATCTGCCCGCTGTACTAACAGCGGCACAGGCATTCTTTGAGGGAAGCGACCTGCCCTATGCTCACTTCCGCGCATTTCGGCGGGATGTGGGCGGTGTGCCGCTACTGGACGAGAAAGAACCGGAGCCTGATATTCATGAGGAAACTGGCTCCCTGCTCTCGACAGAGGATATTGAAATACTGGAGTCCTTTGACGAAGGAACTGCCGCTTACTTTGGGAAAATGCTCGACTGGCTGGAGAATTTTATCAAAAGCGGCGTAGAAGAAGGACGATTCAGCGAAAAACAGGCTCACCAGGATTTACAGATTGCCCTCTGGTATGCCTTTGCCTGCCTTAACCTGGACGATTACATCCACTACTACCGCGCTGCGGAATGGATGAAGGATTCGGAGAAAAACGCCACGGGATGCGCTACCTGGTACTACCGGTATTCTGTGGCGTTGATGTATTGCGGCAGGCTGGAAGAAGCACTGGAATATGCGGAGCGGGGCGCTCTGGAGGAGCCGGACTACCCCTGGATCTGGCTGCAGGTGGGCAAGCTGCGGGCGCATTTCGGGGACAAAGCAGGCGCGCTGGATGCCGTCAAGCAAGGATTAAAGCTGGAACCGGGCGATTATGAGTTCCTGACCTTGAAAAAAGAGATCAAAGCCGGAGCCACCCTGGAACAGATGGAATATCATTGGATCAATCCCGATGCTGACCAAACGCTCCAGCGGGGACTGGACGAGAATGCGGATGATAAACAATGCGCCATAGCCTGCATTCGGGTGGACGAAGCGGGACTTGCCGAATTTTATGAGCTGTTCTGCCCGGAGCGGTATGGCTATGAGAAAAACTCCCCTTGCTGTGAATTCCAATACCCAGTGAAGGAACATCTTGTGGAACTCTCCTTCCGCATGAACGAAGCCGGACTCTCCAAGATGGGAACGGACTGGCTGCGGCAGCTCAAGGAACGGCTGGACAGCGGGGAATGGCTGACCCACACCCCCGAAGGAGAACCAGAGGGCATTCTAACAGGTGTGTTTGTGGACCAGACCCGCCGCATTGGTCTTGTCTATCAACAGCCGGGAGACGATCAGTATTTTCAGATTTTCCTGAACCCGGACGGCACGAAGGCGGATGCCTTCTGGTCCTCAAGAAAAAACAGCGAGCCGGAGGTTTATTCGGAGGATGAGATGTCTGCGATAGAGCAGCACATCAAAAACACCTTTGGTGAGTTTGAGAATGTGTTCCATGAGCTGGTTTCCCCTGACATCCATGTGGACATCTGCGTTGTTCCTCCCTCTGATGAGCGGGACTATTACACACTGGTAACGATGGGCATGGGTGCTCACCGGATGAATGTGCCGGAGGAACTGGCGGAATACAAGCTGGAGCGGGCGGAGCTGGCCATCGCTCTGCCGAAGGACTGGAAACTGGATGAGGAATCCATGAAGGATGAGCGGTGGTACTGGCCTATTGGCCTTTTGAAGGTGCTGGCCCGCCTGCCCATTTCCAACGATACCTGGCTGGGCTTTGGCCACACAATGGATAAGCAATCGCCGTTTGCAGAGGATACGGAACTCTGCGCCGCACTTCTGGTAGGTCCGCAGGATGTTGTCTGGAACGGAGGCGAAGTCTGCACTTTGCCGAGCGGCGAGGAGGTCAACTTTTATCAGGTGATTCCTCTCTATCGGAATGAGATGGAATATAAGATGGAGCATGACGCAGACGCTCTGCTGGAAAAGATGGCAGGCATCGGTTTTGTGGTCAATCCCACCCGCCAGAATGCCATCACCAGAGGAACGCTTGCGGATGAGGATTTCACCGGCGATATGGACGATGCCGCCCGGCACCTGGAATCCATTCAGGAAAAAGGTCTGCCAGTGGATGAAATCAATGCCTACAACCACATGGCGATTTATCTGCGCTGGTGCATGGAGCATGACCTGATGAGCATGGAATTTATGGAGCGGTACTGGGAGCAGGTGCAGCCGTTTATGGCGGACCTGAGCCGCGCCGATTTGCGTGGCTTTATTCTGGACCAGCTGAAAGGACAGCTCTTTGGGGCGCTGTTCAACAAGGAGGGCGCAGCCTTTGCCGGATACTACTATGGGGAGGCGGACAGCCCTTACTTTCCCAACGACATTGACAACTATGCCTTGGAATATTTCGGCTCAGAGCAATATTATTCCGATAAATTCCAGAATGAAGCCTATCTGTTTATTCCCTTTGATGAGAACTATTATCAGGCCATGGCCAAAGTTATTGAAAAGCGGTTCGTCAACTGGCAGGGGCAAAGTTTCGATGAGGCCACTCTGGAACCTTCGGAACTTGCAAAAGCCATGATGGAATATCTGAACTGTGAATGTACCTATTTCCCCTCGATGACGGACGATGATCCCATCATGTCGGCATACAGCTATGCCAAACGGGATGGCGTGAAAGAGGGATTTGTGCCGGTATTGTTGCGAGCGGATGACGAAACCCTGTGGGAATGCCTGATTATGAATTCCGACTCGGACAGCGATGGCGAGGACGACTATGCCTTCGACCCGGACAAAGTTGCCGAATACCGGAAGAAAATGCTCTCCGCCCCCATAAAGGACGGAAGGTCGGTTCTGGAGGAAATGATCGGTCAGCGCAAAGCGGAGGCCGAGGATGATGAGTGGGACTGGGATGAGGATGTCCTGGGCGAGATGGAGGGTGGATATGATAACCGTCGTTTTTCAAGCTACTGGAATTCCGATAATAATATGACCTATCCTCTCATTCTGGCTAAAATCCCCGTGAAGAACCCCTGGGAGATTTTTGCCTATCTGCCCTTTGGTGGCTGGAATGAATGTCCTAACACGCCGGAGTTAATGGCAGTTGCAAAATACTGGTTTGAACAGCATGGGGCGGTGTCCGCTGCCATGAGCCACGACGAGTTGGAGTTCCTGCTCCCGGCTCCTATTTCCGAGAAAGAGGCCATAGATGTAGCGGTGGAGCTGTACGGCTTCTGCCCTGATGTGATTGACCAAGGCCCGGAGGAAGCCACCGTGGGCGCTCTGGCCGATGTGCTGCGGCAGTCCACTGTTTGGTACTTCTGGTGGGATTGAACAGGAGGATGTGTCTATGAACGAATACCTAAAGCAATATATTGAACTCCAAAAACAGTTTCGAGAGACAAAAGGAAAAGCGGATAGTGTTCGTGCGCTTTATGCGTTCAAAGAAGAATTAGAGCAGAGCGAAGATACACAGGCTAAAGAAGTATTGGTGTATGTTTATGACCTATTGGACTTCAAAAAAAGTGCCTATGAATTACTTTCTAAAATTGGAGATCGGTCGAATCCAAAAATTTTCCGGCGTCTGGCGATTATGAAAGAATATGCCGATGACTGGGGAGACTCCTTTGCCCTCCGCAAGCCTAAAACCAAAGCGGAGAAACAAAAAGACAAGGAAAAGCGGGACAAACTTGGTCTCCCTTCTTTCCGGTATCATCCAGACCCTTTGGATACCGGGGCTTTTGAGCAGTCTGAGGAGAGTGTGGTTTGTGATTGCTGTGGCAAGAATACTCATATTTACTATACCGACCACTTCTATACCGTGGAAGATATTGAGTATTTGTGCCCAGAGTGCATTGCCAGCGGTGAGGCTGCTCGGAAATACAACGGCAGCTTTCAGGATGATTGTTCTTTGGATGATGGTGTGGACGATCCAGAGAAGCTGGATGAACTTATCCACCGCACTCCTGGCTATTCTGGTTGGCAGCAGGAATACTGGCGCGCCCATTGTGGTGACTATTGCGCCTATTTGGGTAATGTGGGAGCCAGCGAACTGCGGGCGCTGGATGTGCTTGAAGAAGTTTTGGATGACCCCATGTGGGACGATGAGCATAAAGAAATGATTCAGGAATCCGTTAACGGAGGACATCTTCAATGCTATCTGTTCCAATGCCTTCACTGCGGAAAGCACCTGGTCTGGATGGATTTCGATTGAGATGTTTTTTATAACCACACAGTTGTATCTTCAAAAAGCAGAAATGCAATTATTAAGAGGTGTTGAAGAAACTGTTCAATGAGGGTATCCGTGAAGTTGAGGTACTGTTAAAGAGGTGTTGTTCCAAAGTGTTGCGTGATGGACTTGTGTTCAAAGATGAGGATGGTCAGGTCATATTCAACCAGTACAGCTTCTGCGAATTGGTGAAGCGCCTGCTGGTGGAACTGGTGGGGATCTCCTATGAGGAAGCCTCCCAGATAGTGGAACGCTCACCGCTGGCAGCGCCAGTGGCTAATATCATGGGAGTGGCGATATTCAGCCATGACCTGCCTTATTACTGGGCTATGTTTTTCTACTATGGGAACGGTTATTGGTGGGGGGACAAGGGTATTCCAGCGCAGCCAGAGGATATGGATGCCTATTTCGCTTTAGAAAAGCAAATCATGGAAAAACACCACTTAAAAGAGCCTTTTGAGTGGGAGTGAAAGGACGGATTTAATGGGATACGATGTGAGTTTTCACCCGATTTCACCAGAGGAAATGCGGGAATGGTATTTTACTCCCTTAACCTGGATACAGCAGGGACAGGAGGAAAAAGTGCTGGCTCTTGCCGCGCAGCATGGCATGGAGGATTTCTATGCCGAAAAATATCTGGATACCCTGCGCGTTGGGGCTGAAACGGAATCTGACGAGCTGTTTGACAAAAGCCACGGCTTCTATATTGCTGTAATCCAAGGTTTTTTCCGAGATTACTATTACACCAGAGGCAGTGCCTTTTCTTTCCTGGGGGAACAAAAGCCGGAATATGCGCGGTACTTCACCTCATGGGATCAAGTGACTCCTGTTTCCTTTCCAAACCCCATACAGAACCGAATCATCGAAAACTACTGCTCCGGTGTATATCTGTCTCCAGATCAGGTTGTGCAGCTTCTCAAAGACATGGAACAGGACCCCAAAGTGCTTGAAGATCTGGAGGGGCTTTGGAGCAATGGACAGATTGCTGTGCTGAAAAAAACACTTTCTGCCGCTGCAAAATCAGGGGCTGGTCTATTGGAGGCCACCGAAGTAGTGGAGCCCAATCCCATCCGACCGAATGAGAGCACAAGTTATTCCAATCTGTACCACTGTGACCGGGACGGGGTGTATCTCTACATGGATACCGTCAGTAGACAGATTGAAGATGCCATTCGGAAAAGTGAGGGACAGGTATGAGCAATAAGGTTTTCCAGCAAAACCTGGATGACAAAAAAGGCCCCCGTCCCGGCGGACCCTATCTCATTCAGATGCTGTTCAAAGAACCGGTGCCTATGCCGGACAAAGCGGCTATGACCGCTATAATGGAAAAGCATATCGGACCGGTGGAGTGCTTCTGCCACAATAAAAAGACAGCGGGCTTTGCCACACTGGATCATATCGCGGAGTTTAAGGACGCCAAGGCTCCGGTGCAGCTGATGGTGATGGGATGCAACCGATTTGAAGGCAAAGGCTTCGATGATTTCCTTATGAGCCAAATGTGGGATTGTATGGAAGACCGGGAGCGGATTTTCCGGGAGTGCCAGCATCAAGTGGTCGCCACCGATATGCTGGCGGCGGCACTGCCGGCTCTGGAACGGGCAAATCTCGACATGGACTTTCTGGATGCACTGGCAGAACTGTATCCCACCTGTGAGGCATTTTACTTACAGAACTGCGGCAAGCTCTTTCTGGCTGAAGATGTACGCTCCCACCAGATCGAGGGTGCTGATCGCTTTATTCGTTTTGGCGTCAACGCTCGCTTCTTCAATATTCAAGGTACAGAAGATATGCTGGTGGACACCGTGGGAATGAGTACCCTGTTCCTGCCGGATTTGCAATACCATTTCCACAGCATGGACCCCAACTGGGTGGTAAACCATGCCTACAATGTGGCTTCGTATATTCTGGCGAACGACAACCCCATTGAGGATGGGGAGACGATAGACGGTGTAGTGGATGGCCAGATGAGCCGAGAAATTCAGTGGAAGTGCCAGTATGAGGATGCCCTGATCCAGCCGCCCAGAGGGGTGTTGGACATCAACATGGGAAAGTATGCTTCCGGAAGACGCTGACACATTTGCTTCTGCAAAAAAGGGGGTGAAAGCCATACAGAATCAAACGAATATCCGCATTATCGAGCTGCTCCGCTTCCTATATCAGCAGACCGATGAAGCTCATCCAGCTACGGTGTCGGACATTCTTGCCTATTTGAAAGAAAGAAACATTTCCGCTGTCCGGAAAACGGTGTATGCTGATTTGGATGTATTGATTGCAGCCGGCATAGATATTGTGGTGGTCAAAAGTACCCAAAACCAGTATTTCATTGGAAGCCGCATTTTTGAATATCCAGAACTGAAGATGCTGACGGATGCGGTGGCATCCTCCAAAATCATCTCTGCCAGGAAGTCGGAGCAGCTGGTTCAGAAACTGTGCCGCCTGACCAGCAGGCCGCAGGCCGAACAGCTGCGCAGATTAGCAGCCTTGTCCAGCCGGGTAAAACCACAGAATGAAAAGGTCTATTACATCATCGACAGCATTCAAACCGCCATTTTAGAGGGCCGGCAGATTCAGTTCCAGTATTATGAATACACCGCAGAAAAAAAGAAAGTTTTGAAGCATGACAGCTACCGCTACATTGTGGACCCTTATGCACTGGAATAGAAGAACGATCACTACTATCTAATTGGGTTTTCCCATAAATACCAGAGCATCGCACACTTCCGGGTGGATCGTTTGGCTGGCGCAGAGATTTTGAATGCGGGCTTTTCTGCGCCGGAGGATTTTGATATAGCCGCCTACACCAACAAAATGGTGGATATGTTTGCTGGTGAACAGCTCATGCTTGTGGAGCTGCTGTGCGAAAATGACATGATGTGGGTCATCATTGATGACTATGGCGAGTCTGTCCCTGTCCGCAAAGTTGATGACAGCCAATTTGTTGTGACGATCGAGGTCAATCCCAGCGGCACGTTTTACGGATGGGTATTTCAGTTTATGGGAAAGATACGAATCCTTGCACCTGAAAACTGTGCAGAGGAAATGAACCGGATCGCAAGAATATTTGCAGAAGACAGATGAGGTGTTAATGATTTTTAACACCTCATTTTCTTTTGGGCCAAGTACATTGAATCCAAAGAGAGAAGCTGGTATAATATACCTATCCCGAACAGCTTGTTCGGCTTACGGCTTGGAGGAATGGCTTATGAGATATAAAAGCGAAGAAACGATGGACAGAATCGTGAAATCCGTTGAGCGGTTCTTTTTTGCCCATCACCGCTCTCCGTCCATTACAGAGATTGCCAATGACATTGGCTGTTCCAGAAGCACTATCCATGCATATTTGCGGGAGATGAACCAGCTTGGCAGGCTGCATTATGACGGGAAAACACTGGAAACTTCCGTCACCCAAAAGGCAGACGCAGAGTTCACCTTGTCGCCAGTATTGGGTTCCATCTCCTGCGGCCTGCCGGAATATGCAGAAGAAAACTTTGAGGAATATGTTGCCCTGCCTACAGCGCTGTTCGGCAGCGGCGAATTCTTCCTTCTCCGCGCAAATGGAAATTCCATGATCGAAGCGGGAATCGAACCCGGCGATCTGGTGGTTGTCCGAAAACAGAAAACAGCGGAAGAAGGAGATATCGTGGTGGCACTGGTAGAGAATGAAACCACCCTTAAACGGTATTACAAAGACCACCAGCGCCAATGTGTCCGGCTGCATCCGGAAAACAGCCGTATGAAAGACATCTACGTTCAGGAATGTACCATACAAGGCGTGGCACAGCATGTCATCAAAGCGCTGTAGCCGCTTGAAACAGGAGGGATAGAGATGCAGGTGTATGTTTCAAACAGGGAAATTGAGCAGATCGCTGAAGGACTGGTGGAAGTGTCCTGCGGGAAACCGCTGCCAAAATGCATCGATATCGACCGAGTCGCCCGGTTTCTGGGCGTCACGATTGTGTATGAACGAATTGCCGAGGATGATCCCGATAAAATCGGATTTGCGGCTGATGGGAACACAGCGCTGAAAGTGTTCCGGAATGGAGTGAAAAAGGCGGTTATTTTCCCAAGGGACTATGTGGTGCTGGAACAGTTTCTGCAGCACCCGGAAGAACGGAGCCGCTGCCGTTTTGTAAAAGCGCACGAAATCAGCCACATTCTTCTCCGTCGGGCCGATCCCACCCAAAACACAGCCTGTTTCAACAGGCTGTATGATACCGAGCGCACTTACAGCATGGCGGAACTGCGTGACCGCTGGAATCTGGGAGAATGTCAGGCAAACACGATGGCCGCCATGCTTCTGATGCCGCGGGCCGTTTTGACCGTCTCCGTTCGCAGGCATATGCATAGAAAGAAGATCCCGGTATACGGGGACTGTGTATTCCTGTCGGAGATGAAGCCTGCTATGCAGCAGATGGCGGACGAGCTTGGTGTGTCTTACTCGTCCATGCTGATCCAGCTCAAGAAATATGAGCTTCTGGAGCAAAGGGATATGCCGGAATACTTTCGGCTGATGATGAAAGGTGGTGACGGAAATGAATAACGGCCAGGGAAAACAGCGATATGACCGTCCGCCGCCACCGCCGGACGTACAAGCCAAGCTGGAACTGTGCGAAAGAGAAGCAGCTGGACTTTCTGTGCGGGAAGTAAGATGCCCCAAATGCCAGTTTGTCATTGACCGGGTGTTTTCGGATGTCAGCGGACACTTCATTTCCAAGTGCCCCAAATGCAAATCGCAATATATCATGAACTTCGCCTACTTCCGGAAGCAAAAAGGTAGCTGGCGGCTCAAGAGAAAATACTACAGCGAGAACTACTTCAAAAAACTGAATAACAAATAACGACTTTATATCGCGTATGCGGAGCCGATCTGATGATCGTGACTGCCCTTGCACCGTACAAAGCCGGAATCCGACAGGATAACCATGCCTGATTTGTGATTCCGCTTTTACGGTGCTTTTTTTGCGTCCCCGCATCCGCTTTGTACGATGACAAGAAGTCCTTTCCACGGCTTTACCGCTGCGGAAGGGACTTCTTATGTATACAGCCTTTTGGCAGAGCGCCATAGCCAGGTACCCGTGATCTGGGATTTTGATTCACCCATCAAAATCTCAAAATCACGGAGGAAAGGCAAATGGCCAAACAATACACCCTATTGGTTTGGAATACCGTTATATCTCAATATGAGGAAACAGCGGTCTCGAAAGAGGTCTACGATGAATACCGCCGCAGTGAGTGGCGGATCAGCAAAAACAATGACAAGCATTCTGCCCATGAAACGCCTTTCAGTGCGCTCATCGGCGGCGATGACGGAAAGGTTGAAAACTTCCATGAATTCCTATCGGATGAGGAAGGGCCTGAAAAGCTCATCGACAAGAAAGGGTTAATGAACACACTGCGAAAGGCAATCCTTTCCCTGAATCGATCCGATCAGGAACTGGTTGAGGCGCTCTTTTTCAAGGGCATGAGCGAGCGTGAATATGCCGAGCAGACAGGTGTGTTCCGCAATGCAATAAACAAACGGAAGCAGCGAATCTTACGCCACTTAAAAAAACATTTGGAAAATTGATCCTGCAGGGTGTGCAAAACCCGATTTTCATTCCTATACAGGTGAGAAAATAATTTCTCTCTTCTCCCTGCCACTCCGGATGACCGAAGGGGCGGATCAGCACCTTGACAATTTCATACCAGCACATCTTTTACGTTCCTTCTGCTGTCGGGCAATCCCCAGCAAGCTATTTGAGCAAAGGCTCAGACGGTGCGGCACATCCGAACCGAAGGCGATGACCGGCAGGAGGGATCATGATACTTCCGTCCAGTCCTAAAGCCGAGCGTGAAGCGGCATATCCGCCGCAAGCCGTCGCAGCAAAGGAGGGCGGCCCGGTGAGAACCACGGGGTGGTGAAATTCCAATGAGGCTGAATGCACAGCCGGAAGATGTGTTCCCACTGGCCGAGGGATGGCGGGGTTCGAATATCGGTCAATACGCAAAACGATTGAACAAGCCCAAGGGCAAGGTATCCCACTTTTGCGCTTATCCATACCCTTGGGCTTTTACTTAACAATACGGAGGTATCGACCATGACAAATACAATCAAGCGCGGCGAGATTTACTACGCCGATTTATCTCCCGCTGTCGGCAGTGAGCAGGACGGCGTCCGTCCGGTTCTCATTTTACAAAACGACACCGGTAACAAATTCAGCTCCACAACCATTATCGCCCCCATCACTTCTGTGCCGAAGAAAAGAGCGCAGCCTACCCATGTCTTTATTGACTGTGATTTTCTGGAAAGCGAATCGGTTATCCTGCTCGAGCAGCTTCGTACCATTGACAAAAAGCGTTTGTCCGACCGTCTCGGACAACTTTCCCAAGAAGATATGCAGCGGGTAGAATCCGCCATGAGCGTCAGTCTCGGCATGGAACAGAGTCAGCCGGAGGTGCGCCATGAATGGTAAAAACGGCACCTCACTTGCCTACGGGCTGAATATGCTTCGCCTTCTGCTGTCCATGAAGCTGATCACCGAAGAAGAATACAACAATATCGTACAATTGCAGGCGGAACATTACGATCCGCAAAAAAGTTATGTCTTTTCCTTTAATTCTCGCCATTCTCTCTGGATGTATGCGAACTCATGTGGTATCCTTCGTGTTGCCGCAGAGAAAGCGGTAATATGAAAAGCGGAAAATCCGCAGAAAGGAGATCAACATGGGAAAAACAATTACCGAGCTGACAGCCGGAAAACAGGAACAGCGAATCCTGCGGTTAGCCCCCTACACACGGGTATCCAGCAATTCCGAAGATCAGCTTCACTCTTTCGCAGCGCAGGTCAAGCATTATACAGAATATGTTGCAGAACATCCTGAATACGAGCTGGTGGACATTTATGCCGATGAGGGCATCACCGGCACACGCATGGACAAGCGGGATGATTTCAACCGCTTGATTCGGGACTGTAAGAAAGGAAAAATTGACCGCATCATTACAAAAAGCGTCTCCCGATTCGCTCGAAATACCGCCGAGTTTTTAGCGGCAACAAGAGCGTTAAAGGAAATGGGCGTCAGCATCTACTTCGAGGAACAGGGTATTGATACGGGAACGGTTGACCTCGAACTGATGATGACCTTCCCCGGCATTGCCGCACAGCGGGAATCGGAAACCATATCCGAGAATATGCGGTGGAGCTATCAAAAAAGAATGGAATCCGGCGATTTCAACTGCTGCCGAGCCGCCTATGGGTACGACCTCATAGACGGCGAGCTTCAAATTAATGAAGCGGAGGCGCAGGTTGTACGCCGGATTTTTCATCTCTACCTGCAGGGCTGCGGCAAGCAAGCCATTGCCAATCAGCTCAATGCAGACGGAGTGCCGAAACGGTACGGTCAGAAAACATGGCATCTCTTCACCATTGACTATATCCTCAACAACGAGAGGTATATGGGTGACTGCCTGCTCCAAAAGAGTTACACCACCGAAAGCCTGCCCTTTACCAAAAAGAGAAACCGAGGCGAAAAAGCACAGTATTATGTGGAAAACAGCAATCCCGCTATCGTCAGCAGAGAAACCTACCAAGCAGTGCAGGAACTGCAAAAAAGCAAATCGAAAGGCAATCATGTCCCGAAAAACCGTTACCCATTCAGCGGTATGCTGAAATGCCCGATCTGCGGTCACAATTACCGCAGGCAGGTAGTGAACGGAACAGCATATTGGCTCTGCTCATACAAAGCGGCAGGCAGAACCGAGTGCGCCGGTGACCGAGTCCGGGAGGATGCCGTGATGTCCGCGTTCATACGGATGAGTGATAAACTCGCGCAAAACCGAGAAGAACTGTTGGGCGATTTAATAAGACAGCTTGAAAAGCTGCAGAGCCGAACCAGCGGCAGCGGCGAACAGGTGTATCAGCTTAATCGCCAAATCGCTGATGTCAATGCGCAGAGCCTTGCGGTTGCCCAGCTTTACAAAAAAGGCATCCTCAATCATGCCGAGTATGCCTCCAGATCGGGCGAGCTTGACCGGAAGGTCAGCGAGCTTCGTTCAGAACGCCGCCGCATCTTAACCGAGGATGAGGATGACGAAATCATTGAATCTCTGAAAGAATTAAACGAAATCATTGCCGAATACGTTCCAACAGACAACTTCGACACGGACTTGTTCGGACAAATCGTGGAGAGTATTACTGTAATCGGCAGGAACACGTTGCGTTTCCGCCTCGCCAGTGGACTGACGCTCACCGAGAAATTCGAGGAAAGGAGCGCATGATATGAAAACACGAAACATTCCCTTCGGCTATACAATGGAGAACGGCAAAATCATCTTTCACCCAACCGAAAGCCAAGCGGTTCAAGATATATTTTCCGATTATTTAAACGGGCAATCCCTATTGAAGATCGCACAAAGGCTTAATGAACGACAAGTGGAATATCTGTCCGGAACAACAGGCTGGAACAAAGCCCGTCTGAAACGCATCATTGAGGATAAACGCTACATCGGCAGCGATGGCTATCCTCCCATCATAGAGCAAAGCATATATGACAAAGCGCAGGCAGTCAGAGTCTCCCGAAACACACAGAAATCCCTCGACCGCACAGCAGATATTTTCAAACTGCAGCTTCCGGTTCTCTGTGAGAAATGCGGAGAACCGATGCAGCGCAAGCATGACAGCCGCACCACTTACCAAGAAAAATGGGTATGCAAAACTTGCGGTGGAGTTATCAAAATCTCGGACGATGCGTTGCTCTCGGCAATCACCGAATGCATCAACTATCTCATCGCCAAGCCGAGCATCCTGCAAAGCGAGCCAGCACCGACTGAGCCGCCCGTAGAAGTCATCCGATTAAAGAATGAAATCGGTCGACTGCTTGACAGTCTGAGCATTGAGAAGGAGCCGCTGAAAAACAGAATATTTGAATACGCTTCGCTGGTGTATGAAACTTTAGATACCACCCAGCGTATCACAGAGATGATAAGAGCGACCTTGCAAAGAACAAGGTCGCTCTCTTGCTATGACGGAGAACTAACGGCGAAAATAGCCGCTGCCATTACACTCCATGCTGACAAAGCGGTCAGCCTCACCCTTAAAAACGGTCAGCAGATCAGAAAGGAGAAAAACGATGCAACAGACAGCACCCATACTGCAAAAGAGAGTACGCACCATTGCTCCGACTATACAGCCGGTGAATGCGCACAGCACACAAAGCATTACCAAACGGGTAGCCGCTTACTGCCGAGTGTCCACCAAGCAGGACGAACAGCTTAACAGTTATGAGAATCAGGTGAACCACTACACAGAACGGATTCACAGAGAACCCGGCTGGAAGTTAGTAGGCATTTACGCCGACAAGGGTATCACCGGCACCAGTATGAAAAAGCGTGACGAGTTCAATAAGTTGATCCGCCAATGCAAACGAGGCCGGATAGATATGATTATCGTTAAATCCATCAGCCGCTTTGCCCGAAACACCCTTGACTGCATCAAGATCACCCGAATGCTGCGGGAAATCAAGGTGGATGTGTACTTCGAGGAACAAAACCTGCACAGCATTGATCCCGCCTCGGAGTTTTACATCTCCATATATGGCTCTATCGCACAGAGCGAATCCGAAAACATCAGCCACAATGTAGCATGGGGCAAGGCGCAAAGCGCAAAGGAAGGCAATGTGTCCTTCGCTTATAAATCCTTCCTCGGATACCGTCAGGGTGCAGACGGAAAACCGGAGATTGATCCTGCACAGGCGATAACAGTACGGCGAATCTATACGGAATTCCTCTCCGGCAACAGCCTGCAACAGATTGCCGATGGACTAACCGCAGACAGTGTTACCACGCCGATGGGAAAAGCCGTATGGCAGCCCGGAGTGATACAGTCTATCCTCTCCAATGTAAAATACAAGGGTGACGCTCTGCTGGGCAAAACCTATGTCGAGGACTGTATCAGCAAAAAGGTGCGTATCAACGGTGGTGAACGACCGCAGTATTATGTAGAGAACAATCATCCGGCAATTATTGATGCCGACACCTTCGCACAGGTACAGGAGGAACTGGCAAGGCGAGCTTCGAAACGCAAGGTCAAGCAGATCGGCACGACAACCGAGCAAGGCAAATACTGCGGAAAGTACGCACTCACCGAACTGCTCGTCTGCGGAGAATGCGGAACGCCCTACCGCCGATGCACTTGGACGGCGGGTGGTCAAAAGAGAATTGTATGGCGCTGTATCAACCGCCTTGACTACGGCAAAAAATACTGTCACCACTCACCGACTATGGAAGAAGCGCCTCTGCAAGAGGCCATTATGAATGCGATACTGAATACAGCGAAAAGCAATCCCGACATTCTGCAAACACTGAAAATGCATATCCAAATGGGGCTTGGCGCTGAAGCCGGTGAGGATGAAAGCATGGATATCCAAATCCGCATTGCACAAATTGATAGAGAGTTTAATGACATACTAAACACCGTAACCGCCGAGAATCCCGAAAGCCTGCTCACCGATCCCCGCGTTGAAACGTTGATGAGCGAAAAGAGAATGCTGGAAAAAAGCTGGCAGAATACGAAGCCGCCGAGCAGCATCGCAAAAACGCCAAGTCACGGTTGGAGCAGATTTTCACCGTCCTCGATGGTATGAAGAACCACCCGCTGACCTTCGACAATGAGATTATCCGAAAAATCCTGCAATGCGTCATCGTCGAATCCAAGGATAGAATCAAGGTGGTTTTCCTCAGCGGGCTTGAAATGGAGGCGGAGGTGGAGTTAAATTAAAATTGCTCATCAAACAGTTATGTAGTGCCTATAAATCCTTGAGGAGAGTATAGACACCATTGTTTAATTGAAAAATTCACGATTACATGGTATTATTTTATAGAAAACTCAATGGAAATCTTATCAATGACAACTCGGATTTTTAAATTTTAGATTATAAAAGGAATTATAAGTTATCATGGCAAGTAAAAAAAGTTATTGTCTTAAATGCGGCAAGCATATTTCTAATAATGATACCTGTATGTTTTGTCATATTGTACCTGAAACCTACCAGAAAAAATGGAGTAAGGCAGGTACAGAAGCTACTGTCTATTATTTCGATAAAAATTTACGACCAGTAGAAAAAGACGATAGAAACGACCATGCATACAGTCAGATCAACGGTGGTAATGTAAAAAATTTCATGGGTGAATGGGATTATTACATTCTTACTGAAGAAGACCAAAAACTAATTAATGGTGCACCAAGATGTATTGAAAATTATTTCAGTAAGGAAATTGAAAATTTATGGTCTGGCGTGTATGAACTTTTTATCGAAGGCAATGTAGGTAAGGATAAACCAAAAGCAAAAAAGGAGATATATAAGTCTATCTATGCTGCTTGGAAAGAACAAATTTCAAAAGAAACTGTTTCAGCGATTTCCCAGTCGGATTTTGCAGAATTCGTTGTTGAATTTAATGAACTCGATAGATTTATTTGGATGCAGTATTTTCGACGATTTGAAAATATGTATCCATATTTAATTGAAGCATATCAAATGTGTTGCAAACCTTACAACTGTTTTTCAAATGAGTTTATTCGTACTTGTTATTTGAAATCGCTTAACGACTGTGTAGAAAATATCTCAGGCAATCTTTTGCAAACGGTTGCATTAGCAAAAGATATAAAATTTTCGCCAGTTGCCATTTTTGCTACTGACAAAACAAAGTTCATCCTTTCTGACAATCCTGTAATTTATAATATGGGTTCGAGATTTAATAAAAGTTTAGGCGGCGGATTGTATATGGCAATATCTCCGGATGTGCTCATTGCTTATTTGGATTTATCTAATTGGCGAAAAAAACAGCCAGAAATTAAAAAGGATGACTTGATAGTAGTAACGGGAACAGATGATTTTATACAGTATTATAATAAACTGCTACTCGACCGATCTTATAGAAAAGTTGGTTTCAGTTCTACTGATATAAAAAAACATATTGCGAACGATTTGAGTAAAAATCATTCATTCAATGAAATGCTTGGTATAGATATTTCCAAGAAAAATCGGTGAGTAGATAGAAATAAAGTGGTAGATTATTTTTACGAGAGTTCAAATCCCACCTCCGAAAAGCCGAAAATATCTTTTTCATGTGGCTTAGACAAATAAGTACAACATTGTAGAGTTGAGCTCTCATGTTGTACTTGTTTATATCCTATTGTATAATTTTGTTGAAAGAAAGATATGATAAGGAGATTTCAAATGAAAAAAATTTATACGCAGACAATACGTATTATTCATTTTCCTGATTGTAAAATGGTATCGAGTGGATTCGATGCTTTTGGAGAGCCGAATTTCACACTATTTGAAGAATGGTTTGGTAAACAAACGGTCTATCCCGGCTTATAGAGTTATGATTTTTTGTCTGATTGCGGCGGAGCAGGTATGCAATGGATGTATATTTATGACGAACGTATGGAAGTACCGAATAACCTCAAAATTATTTATTGATTTCAAAGGCGGATATTATGCAGTAGTAACTGCGATTGACGGTGATGCTTCATCCTATGAGCACGCGATGGCGGCACGAGATGAATATTTAAGGGCTAATGGTCTTGAGTTTGACAGCAGTCGCTGGTAACTGGGGCATGTTTTGACCGGCTATCCTCTTGTGAAAGAAATATTCGGCGCAGGTCAAATGGATTATTGGATGCCGGTAAAAAAGTAAATCAACTATAAATTATTCTGTGCTGATGAGGCGTTTATTTTTCAAAAAGCCGAAAATATCTTTTTTATTCGCCTCTCACAAGAAAAGCACAACATCGTAGAGTTGAACTCCCGTGTTGTGCTTTTTGATTTTATGTAATATAATTTTTTGAAATGATAGTTCATGGTAGAGAAGAAAATTGGTCGAATTAATTGAAACGAAGCGATTACTTCTCCGTTGTTGGCAAGATGAAGATGCAGAAGAACTTTACAAAATTTGTCTTGAGCCTAGATTGAGACTTTCCGGAGTGAGTCATACAGCGATATTGAAGAAAGTCGAAAGTATTATTGGCAGTTGGAAAAAGAACCCGGAAATGCGTGCTGTTATCCACAAAGACCAACTATGCTTGATAGGGTTTATTTTATTTGGAGACATGAATCGTTATGCTCAATACAAGGAATTAGAATATGCTATCGCGGCTAACTATCGAAATAATGGGTATGCAACAGAAGCTCTTATGGCGATGCTGGAATATATGTTTTCCGAACGGGATACCGAAGTAGCAGCAGCCTGGGTTCGGTCATTTAATAAAGAATGTGTACGCGTGTTGGAGAAATGTCATTTCACTTATGAGGGCACTCTTCGAAAGCATGCCAGAGATCGAGGAGACACCTTGTGTTATTCTATTTTGAAAGAAGAATGGATTGAACACAGAATGAAAAAGCAGTCATGAATTCAGCGGATTTTGAAGCGTAACAACTGCTGCAGGAATTCAATTTTCCCCGCCTAAATCGCATAAATATCTTTTTTATGTGACTTAAACATATAAAAACACTATTAAAATGGGAATTTTTAAGGTTTATAGGGGAAAGGGTATGTGACCCAGGCATGCATCACGTGTCTTAGACAGATGTTTCAAAACGGGATATGTCCACAGCGGTCAATTTCTGGTATAATGTTGCATTTCAAAAACTGGCGGAAAAAATAGGGTTTGTGAAATATGCAGAGGTGATTACAGTATCTTAATAGTTTTATTGCATATATGAATATGGGTCGAAATTAAGTGTACGTTGTTTTTTGTTTTATCAAGGTCGTATCCGTAATAAGGGCTCCCATCTTAAATCCGAAACCGCGATAATAATTTTTTAAGCGTTGGCATGGATATAATACCATTTATTATATTTGAAAGTCTTGTTTTGTTACCAGCGAGAGTTAGCTATAGATAAGGCATTTGTTTGAGTTTTCCTTATACATTGGAGCAAAGCCATTTTGCTTCAAACTATTTTTTAATAATGGCGATACATTCAGATCTGTTGGTAGATTTGTAGTCGGCAATTCATGATGATTTGTGTCGGTTGTTTTTTATTTTGTGGATGAAGTGAACAGTGTTTTTTAACAACTTAAGTTCTTTAATTGTTCATTTGTCAATGATGTGAGACCGTAAAAAGAGATAGAGTTTGTTAGTTTAG
>OJMH01001812.1_pt1 | contig 19984 bp, 18 predicted proteins | sample 1597111 | NCBI WGS metagenome assembly OJMH01 (sample SAMEA2452115, study PRJEB22498) | human gut metagenome | reverse complement strand
AAGCCGTTCGGCTCTTCCGTTTCAGAGAATTTGTTGATGATGAGATAGTGCGGCTTGAACAGCAGCACATACTCATCCGCGAGCATTTCCTTCCATTTGCGGAAATCCGCCTGCAGCTCAAAAGTATATCCGGCAGCCACAAAGGAATTGTCTCTCCAGGTCGGCGCATACAACAGCACCTTTTTCCCTTCAGGAATGCCAAGCCGCGCTCTGATCTCCTGTTTCTTCTGCTCATCCGCATTGATCAGGATATCATTGCGCGGATATCCTGTTTCGATGAGCCGTTCCTTCTCAATGCCGAACGCGCTCTGGAACACACGGGTGCAGAACGAATTCGGCGCGATCATATACGTATACTTTTTGACATCATCATCATAAGTCGACTGCATCTCCTGCGCATTCAGCCCGGAGCGGTAGAACTTGGCGTCGCTGGAGATCTGAATATCATGCGCCAGCCGCTTCAGCGGCGTGCCATGCCAGGTCTGCAGATAGACCTGATCTTTCTTGCAGATCATAAATGGATATGTCTTGCAATTGAAGATCCAGTAGCGGCTCTTAGCCAGATAATAGAAAAATGCAAGGCTGCCAAACTTAACGGTTTTTGCCCCCTCAATCCGCATCGAAGCATCTCTAACGACCCAAACATAACTAAAATCACTAAACCGATCTTGCTGTTTCATCTCTTGATACAGCGCCCTGGGATTATCAGAAAAGCTCCTTCCATGAAAAGACATGAATAATACCGTTTTTTTATCCGTCTGAACTATCCTATATAAGATTCGATACATCAAGAGCAGAGAAATGTTAACAAGTTTTCTAACATAATATAACATTTCAGGTCCTCCTCTCGCTTTTAGACAAGAATACTTTCAAATTGATCGACAACATGCTGATTGTATGCAATATAATCAACATTCATCACATTGACCTTTCCTGCCAGACAATCTCTCATTCCCTGAATGATTCCTTCCGTATCATTACTTACTAACTTTCCGTTGTGCTCTTTCAAGAAGCCGCGTGGTCCAAGAATATCTGTGGCCACTACCGGCACGCCCTGAATATCTGCTTCCATCAATACTAATCCAAGGCCCTCATGGAAAGAAGGAAGGATGAAATAATCGCATTTTTTCAGTATCGGCTGAGGATTGCTCATCGATTTGATCAAAATGATATGCTCTGCTGCCGGTGAATTCTCGGCATACTCCAACGTGCTTGAATACTCTTTTCCATAGCCTCCGATGATAAACAAATACAAAGTAGGATCTTCCCGATACAACTCGTTAAACGCATCGATCAAACGGCAATGCCCTTTTTCAGGAGAGAATCTGCCGATCGTGATAAATTTACGATTCGGTTTTTCAAGAATTTCACAAACCTCTTCAAGCGTGTATTTGCACTGTGTTTTTTCATCAAAAGAAACCGGTGCAAATCCGTTTTCTCTGATCGTTTCATAGTCTATTGTATTGTTGACCACGACCAGTCGATTTTTATCATGGCAGTAACGCATCGTAGGCTCTTCCATATCAGAGGTTACGATAGCCACCTTGTCATAGTGATTATACGCATACTCCAGCGTTCTGGCATGCTGGTTCCCTTTCAAACGAATTTCTTCCTCCATATTATTATGAACATAGATGATCCGGTTTGCATCAAAACGGGCAAACTCAAGAATTCGTTTATATTCATAACCATTAAACTGAATTACATTGGAAAACTTTACGGTATGATAATATCTGCGAATATCATATTTATACAGACGGTCAAGCATCTTCTGCATCTTATCGCTCGGGAACTTATCCACACGATATAACATCATTGCGATCTTTTCATAGATGCTTGCATTCAGTATTCCGGCCATCGGGATATACTGCACGCCCTCAGGGAGCTGCAGGATGATTTCCTTATTCTTTTTTACTTTAGCCGTAGAGAATGTAACAAAATAGTTCCTCTTTGTCAGATCGATGCTTTCAAGAAGACTGATCAGAGAAGAAGTGATTCCATTTTTAGCCAGATTTCCAGCATAGATCAAGACATTGTCCTTCCCATTTCCCTGAATAGGAATTTCCTTTAACGCTGACTTCTTGGAAAGAATGACATGATCAAGGATCTTCTTTGATATGTTCTTTTCATCATACGGGCAATATGTCTCCATAAATTCCCTGTCATCATAATTCTTTTCTTCCCTTAATTCCCTAACTAAATCTCTTGGATTATCCACGATCGGGAAAGGAAGTGATTCCAGAGGCACATACACACCGCGATCCTCAAAATAGTCTTCTTTGTCATAAGCAAACAATACGATCTTATGTCCGGTATTTGCAAAGTCATAGAATACACTAGAATAATCTGTGATCAAAACATCCGCAATACTTAAGAACTCATAAGTCTCATACGTTTTTGGAAATGGAAGGATGTGTCGGAAATAAGAATAATCTACCGCATCCTGAACAAATGGATGTAAATTCACAAAAAGGATCTCTTCGTTTGTCAGTCGTTTATCCATTTCGAACAGATAATGCATGATACAGTAAGTCTGTTCGATCTGACTTTTGTTTGCCAGCGTTCCTCTCCAGGTCGGCATATAAGCATAGATCCGCTTATCTCCTAAATCGATCCCCTCTGCAAATAAGTCATTTGCGATCCGCGCTCTATTTTCTGCACAGTAAAAAAAAGCTTCGTTTCGCGGATACCCCGCCATCAAACTTTTTGCCTTTGAGAGATTCTCCAACATATAATCTTCGATCATATGTTCTCTCATATATTCGTTAGGATATAATAGGTAATCTGAGAAAATGAAATTACGCTGGATATTTCCCATGCTGTGATATCCGCCATTATCTTTTTTTCCTAAACACTTCAATGGTGTTCCATGCCATGTATTTAATACAACTTGTTCATCTTTTTTAATAAAAAAAGGATAGAAGCTTGTATCATTGATCAGATATTTGGCCTTAGCACATAACTGATAATATTCTTTTGACTGCAGACGAACCAGCTCTAAATTATTCAATTTATAGTGCTGCAGCATTTTTCTAAATACTTCTTTCTTTCCTTTTGCGTACACGACATAAACATGAAAATCGCGATAATCTGGATTACTGTCTAATTCTTTCGCGAGATAAAAAATATTTCCGTTTAAATTAGATCCATGCTGTGACTGAAGCATGATGATATGCTCATCAACGGCAAATGTCTCATAATAATGCAAATATCGCGTTTTATGAAAATAATCCATCCTTGCTTTACTTGCTTTCTTCAGCAAAGTCTTGAACTTCATTCTTCTTTCCTCCATTTCCCCGCATCGTATACTTACGCGGACAAAACTATTTTAAAAACTTTTCCACGTCCTCTGTGTTACGAAAAAGAAGAAGTAAAGACAAAGCACGTAGAGAGATGGAATCTGTGTTTATTCCTCAGCATTTACTTGAATCTTCATCAATGCCCTCATACCATCACAGAAAGCTGATCTGCGTATGCTATCCAGAAACGATCCAGCAGCATAAGCAGATCATCATGTCAGATACCACCAATGACGACAAGATCATCGACGCATTGATGATCTCTTACTTTATTTTTCAGCGTTCCGCAATTCTTCCTTCAGCTGCGTGGAGGAAATTCCCTCTGTCCTCGGCAGATAGACCACCTCGCAATAATCCTTCAGGAAATCGAATTTTCCTTTCCAGTCATCGCCCATGACAAATACGTCAACATCATATTTCTTCACATCTTCGATCTTCTGATCCCAGCTCGTTTCCGGGATCACCTGATCGACATACTTGATCGCTTCTACGATCTGCATGCGGTCTGTATCCTTGATCTTGCAGACTTTCCCTTTCTGCAGATTGAATTCATCGCTCGATACGGCGACGATCAGATAGTCGCCCAGCGCCTTCGCTCTTTTCAGCAGGTTCAGATGGCCAATGTGAAACAGATCAAATGTCCCATAAGTGATTACTCTTTTCATCGTACACGCTCCTTATCCGAAGATTCTTTTCCAAATCGATTTCTTTTCAGGTTCTTTGATCAACCGCTTGGCAAATTTCGCGTCGCGCAGCTTCTTCTTCTCTGCTTCGCTCATGGCATTGTATTTTTCTACATACGCGGAATAATGATCGCAGACCTCATCGATATCGCCAAATTCCATCAATTCGCCGCCTTCGATCCACATTCCTGTCTTGCAGAAATCCCGTACCTGATTCAGGGAATGAGAGATGAAGAAGATCGTCTTGTTTTCTTCATCGCGCAGTTTTTTCATGTGCTTCATGCATTTCTGCGCAAATCCCTTATCTCCTACGGACAGGGCTTCATCGACGATGATGATATCCGGGTTCAGCGCCAGGGAAATGGAGAACCCAAGACGTGACTTCATACCGCTGGAGTATTTCTTTACAGGCTGATAAAGGAAATCGCCCAGCTCTGCAAAATTGATGACGCTTTCCTTGATCTCCTGGATCCTTTTCTTAGAGAAGCCCATCAGCGCGCCTTTGACGTTGATGTTCTCTTCACCGGTCAGCTGCTGATTCAGGCCGGTATTGATCGAGATCAGCGTCTGTTCGCCGTTGACGATGATCTCTCCGCCGTCATGTTCGGAGATTCCTGAAAGAATAAGGGAGAGCGTGGACTTTCCTGAACCATTGGTTCCCAGAATACCGACGACATCTCCCTTCTCTACCTGAAAGGAAACATCTTTCAGCGCGTAAAACCGTTCCTTCTTTTTGGTCTTATCTTTTGTTTTCAGTGTGTAGATCTTGGATACATTATGCATCTCTACCGCATACTTACTGTTGTGTTTATCTGACATACCGCACACCTCTTTAGATCATATCGACCATTTTGCGCTTAAAATGGTACATGAGAGCAGAGCCCACGGCGAAGAGCACAAGCACGACGATCCAGAAATAAACGGTCAGCGCCGGATGGGCAAAGATGGATTTTTCAAAAAACATGCAGTCACGATACCCTGTAACTATATAATATACAGGATTGAGCTTCATGATGAAGGACATGGCGGGAATACCTGAAAAAGCCGCCGGCCAGATAACCGGTGAAAGGTACATCAGCATCCTCATCAGAGAAGTGACAAGCTTTTTGACGTCGCGCCACATCATGGTCAGCACGGATGTGACCAGCGCCAGCGCCTCCAGGAACATGAATGCGCAGAAGGCGTAGTAGATCAGACCGAGCCAGTAGACTGACGGATAATATCCAAACAGAATCAGCAGGACGACCGTAATGGCCATCATGCACAAGTGATTGAAAAACTCCCGCACACATACCGTAGCCGGTAAGATGCTGATGGGGAATTTCATTTTCGTAATGACATTTTTCTTTGAGAAGACCGCACTGCAGCCCTGTGTGATGCATGGGGAAATGTACCACCATGCGGCAAAGCCCACAATGACCCAGGGAAGATAGGGAATTCCATCATAACCGCTCCGCTGCATTCCGATACCGAATACGAGCCAGTAGGTAATGACCTGAAGCAAAGTTCCAGAATAAGCCAAACTTGGAATCACGCATATCTGCAAGCAACTCGTATCTAGCGATACAGAAGATCCTGTACAGATTAGTCATGTTTTCTTTGATTACATAAGCTATGCTTTTAAACATCTCTCAGTCTCCTTTATCTGTCCTTCCTTGCGGCAACAAAGCGCAGAAGACACAGTATCATTACAATGATAGCGTAAAGGTCTCTGGAATGCAATGAAAATTTAACAAAGTGTTTACATGGATTTTAGGTAAATTTTCAGACTTAACTTCCTTTTAAACTTTTTCTATATATATGATTTCTCATGTATCTTTCCGTTATTTCAAGCATCAAATTAATAAGAATAGTAAAAAGAAATATCCTTACTACAATCTTTATAGCTTTCAATCCAACCAAGTTATATTTAAAAGTATAAATTATTGATATTAATGTAATTTCAAGAATAATTTCTATAAAAACCGAAATTTTATCTTTCTTCCTCGGTTCAGGAATATTCATTTGATAATAATCATATATATAGTACATTTGTTTTCTATTGTTTACATCTTGATAAACGCTTGCCTTTTTATAACTAATCGTAATAAATAAAACAACTAATAGCATAACTATATTTAATATTGCCAGAAAGCAATAAATAACATGTATCATTAAATAATGACTTGTTTGATTAATAACGTTTCCATCTAACCAAAGTACTTTTATCATTTCACCAAGAAGGGAAATTTTCATATCAGATGCTAAAAGAATATCATTCATATTTCGAAATAAGTTTTCATCTATTTTTTCTAGAAATAAATCTTCAATACATTTAAATATAATTAATACCAAAAATATATTCAAAAACATTTGTATTAAGCCCTTGAAATTTAGTTTTTCTTTTCTTAGAGAAAAGAATCTACCATTTTTTGCGTCTAAATTGGCAATAGGGATATTTCTTATTATTTTATATATAGTGATCAAAATAACCAAAAAATATGGTGATATTAATTTTGCAACAAGTATATTTTCATTTATATCAAATTTAGAAATGTTATCTTCATAATTGATTTGATTTATTTCAGGATCCTTTTTAGCCCAGATACTATATTCCACAAATACATTGATATGCTCCAGTTTTTCAGAAATAACAATACAGTTGGGAAAATTAATTTTTTTATTTAGAAATTTCCAACATCTTGAATAGTTTTCAAATATACCTGTTATCTTATAATCTCTCAAGCTAATCACTTTCGAATCGCCAGGCACAACATCCCCCACACCTGAAACATCAAGTATCTCTAGATACTCCTCTTCAATTGCAACCTCCTTCTCATGTTCTGGCATTCTTCCTTCTAAAAGCTCAATATTTCCCATTTCAAGAAAATTCTCATCACATGCCCCAATGACTACTCTTTGATCTCCTTCAAGAAATACCTTTTCCTGTATGGACTGCACGGATATTTGCTCCAAAAACGCATTTTTCCTAAAGTAATTCAAATCATCTTGATCTACGTTCAAAAACACTTCATCCCAACTGCCAAATATTTCTTCCCGTTTTTTATTTTGGTCATACTCGATCCATTTAGCTGTCGCGATAATAACTAAACACGAAACAATCATAAATATTGCAAGGAGCTGCATCATTCGATAAAGGCATCTGGTTTCTTTATTTGCCAATATGAGCTTTTTTAGCCGCTTCCTGTTACTCATACCGCTGCGCATCCTTCAGTATCTTTCCATCTTGAATATACAGCATTCGCTTTGCGCTTTTAGCAACGGCATAATCATGAGTAGCGATTAATACTGTCAAACTAAACATCTTCTGCAATCTAACTATCAAATTCATTACTTTCTCTGTATTATAGGAATCAAGATTTCCCGTTGGCTCATCTGCCATTACAATTTCCGGCTTATTGATCAATGCTCGCGCTATGGCGACTCGCTGCTGTTCACCACCAGATAAAGAACTTACCAATCTGTCCTTCAACGCTTTGATATCTAATTCTTCCAATAAAAGATTCAAATAGAACTCATCAATCTTCTCTCTGTCCAAATCCACTGGAAACGTAATGTTATCCACAACAGAAAATTCTGGTATCAGCTTGAAGTCCTGAAAAACATATCCCATGTTCTTTCTGCGAAACTCTACAAATGCTCTCTTTCTCATTCTGCTGATATTTTGGCCTGCCACATAAACTTCTCCTCTGTCAGGGCGAGTAATTCCATCAAGTATATGAAATAATGTTGTCTTTCCTGAGCCGCTTTTTCCTAATACCGCAATAAAATCATTGGCATACACGGTTAATGAGATGCCCTGTACGGCTTTGGTCAATTCAAAGCTTTTCCACAAATCTTTAGCTTCTAATACTGTTCTCATTGTAAATCCTCCAGTTCAACTTTCTTTTTCTGATTCTGAATTGGCAAAGTAATCGTAAAACGGAGCCCGCCTAATAACGGACTCCGTGTAACCGATATGTCACCTAAATGTGACTCAATAATCTGCTTACATAAATGCAGTCCGATTCCTATTCCAGCTTTAGATGATTCATATCTTTCAAATACCGATTCATCGATAATCTCATCCGGATTGCCACTGTCATCAATATAGATATGCACTTTCTCATCTTTCTGACAGGATGAAATCTGTACCTTATTTCCCATCCCGGCATTTTCGATAGCATTTTTCACTATATTTGAAATGGCCTCTTTCATCCAGGCTGAATCCGCGTATATGAAAGAATCATCACAGAAATTGCTCAGCGTGATCTGATTAAATTCAGCGTGCGTCTTAAGCATAGTTAGTATTTCTTCTGTTAAGTCTCTGACACTGATCTTTTCATAAGTAAATTTCACCTTGCCCGCATCCATCTTTGATGCACGCATATATACATGTGCCAGTCCTGCAGCTTTGTTAATGGAATAATTTAGTATCTTCTGACTTTCAGAATCTACCGCACCTTGATCCGACAGAAAATCAATGATCAGTTTGATCGTATTCAACGGCGTATTAATCTGATGAATGATATCCTGATGGAATGTGATCATTTTATTCAATTCAGTTTCATTTAGTTCGTTCACATCGTACACTCTTTGTTCCAGTCGATCCAGAATATAATTACATTCCTCGTACTGATCCTTTCTGGTAATTTCACTACTGAACAGAAAATGTTCGAGCTCTTCCTTCAAGTAGCTAAGTTCGTCTTCCAACATATACGATTTTTTCTGAGAGGATTTTTTGATCATCTTGATCGTGATGAAAATAATTGTGATGTAAATTGCAGTATAGACGATAACATACGGATCCAGCAGCAGGAATCGTTTCCCGCCTCTGTGATATCCGTTCTTCATTAAAACGTATTCGCCATCACGAGTGTTCGTCTCTCCACTCATGATGTAGTGAAGCGCCTGTTGTTGTACTTCAGGCTCAGAATCTTTTAATGCACCAATGGCCGTTACTGTACGGTTCACATAATAAACGTGCAAGCCATACACATAAAAAAGCAGCGATAGCAAAACCAATGATGCCCTCACTGCCTTCTTCAATCGGTGCATAAGACAACATCTACTCTCCATTGATATCCTACTCCTCGAATGGTCTCTAAATATGGCTGACCATTAAAATTTCCGATTTTGGATTTTAAGTTACTGATATGCACTCTTAGGGTATTATCCTCAATATACTCGTCGTTGTGTGTCCACAGGATACTGGTAATTTGTTCACGCGTCAGCGTGACTCCATGATTTCTGATCAGCAGCTTCAGAATATGAAATTGCGTCGGCGTGATGGAAAGCTCTTTGCCTTCCAGAAGGACCACACATTGGTCAAAATCTATAACCAGATTCCCGCTTTTCACTCTTCGCGCTTTGTTTAAATTACGATTGTTCCTTCTAAGCACTGATCTGATCCTGGCAAGAAGAACCTGCAGGGTGTAAGGCTTAGTGATGTAATCGTCGGCGCCCAGTCCTAGGCCAAATACTATACTTGCTTCGTCATTTACTCCGGTGACGAAGATGACCGGTGTATTTTCTTTCTCTCTAATGATACGGCATAAATCGAACCCGTCCCCTCCCGGTATATTAATATCGATAAGATATAGGCCATATGTGTTTGCTTCTATTTCTTGGATGGCCTGTCTAAATGTATTTGCTGTGTTCACCTTAAATCCGTAAGATTTTAAAATCGGGGGAAGACTTTTGCACGCAGCCATATCATCTTCGACAAACAAAATGTTCGTTTCCTCAAGTCCCACAATATCCTTATCCTCCTTTTCATAATTTTCCTCCCAGAAACTGCAATTCGTATATGTTTGTGACAGTTGTGAACGAACATCCTCATTATATCATGAGGGCAGGTATATTTTAGGAGTCAAACATAATCACGAGGATTCATTGCAAGTTCGAGGTTAGATGTGCACTTTTACTGTACGTGTTCCTGTTTGAATCATTCCAGCAACATAGTAGTAATATGTCAAATAAATATTAAGCCCTTGATAATCATCATAATAAGTATATGACGAAGTCCAAGTTGATATTTTATATGACTTTGGTATTAATTGCACATCCAATACTCCAACTATCTTCCAACCAGAGGATGTACTGGATGTCTCCACTGTATCGATGGTTACAATTGTATCAAATTGTGGCGACGTAACAGTCCGTGTCTGCGTATACATGAATCTAGGTGTCACTTCTTCCGCAATTTTTGTGACCTCCTTGGCTGTATCCACAGGCACTTCTTTCGCAGATGTCGGAACAACGGTGCTTCCCAGTACCGTACAGATCATCGCGCTGGCAATTCCTGCCTTGATTAACTTCTTCTTCATATCAATCTCCCCTCCTTTCTACGTTATTTAGTTTAGCGCATGAATCTTAATTTATTCTTAAGAAAATCGGCAATTTTGGCTGTAATCTTAATTTAGAGGAAATTCGGCTAAAAAGTTTTGTTAGATTGGCAAAAATCGAGTTGTAACGCTTTCATTTTGCTTCATCAGCTCGTTTTTCGGGCGGAAATGCCTTACATTTTCAGCCGTCATACTGGCAGCATCAAATGTTGAATTAAGATATCTATCGTTTTTCTTAATATTTGTTAAGATTATATGTCTTACCACTTTTTGGTGTCTTTGCGGATCGTCACACGGTCTTCCACGCCGATATGTCCGAGCAGCACAGAGCTGTTCGGATCATGCGTCTTCATGTTTTCCCGGATCCGCCGCTCATCGTAATTGGCATAACAATACGCACAATCATGCGCGCAGGCATTGTAGTCCCCGATATCGACGGTCGGCAGGCATCCGCAAGTGTCTCTGACGCCTTTTCCGGCTGGCAAACGAACCTCCTGGCCCAGACGCTGCTTCAGTTCATCTCTTCCCACACACAATCCTTTCGTGATGCCGTATGTCTCAAGATCGACCTGTTCTGCGCATGTCTGCACATGAACGCCATATCTGGCCGCTGTCTGGCCGATCCGTTTGCCAACCTCTCTCATCTGCAGTTCATCGATCTCATTCAACTGAATGCGCGCCGCATTCTTCCTCGTGTTTTTATAGAGGTCCACAAAGGAGATGATATATGTATCCACATAGCCTTGAAGCTGTTCGCAGAGCGAGGCAAATGCCCTTTCATGATAAGCGGGCTGATATCTCGGCGTGATCAGGATAGGATCATAGCGAATGATGACCCGCTCTTTGCCGATCTTCTCAGACAGTTTCTTCACTGCCTGAACGATGGCGCGCTTATCCGGTATGCCCGGCTCGATATCCCGATGATATCCGGTAAGCGTGACATGGAACAGATACGGAAAACGGATCTCATCCAGCCGATCCAGCATCGGTATCGGGTTTTTGGTGCAGAACAAGATGCAGTCGATATAATTGCCGTCCAGGATGATCCTGGAGATCTGATGTTCATTATATGGATTGCGCACATCGACGAACCCCTCGTTCATCCGGTTGAAAAACCATTCGCTGTAAAACGCGGGGATGTCGCATCTGCCGCTGACAAACAAGATCATGTCCTCACCTCGTTTCTTCTAGTATAAATAAAACAGCAGATAAAATGAAGCCGTTTCCTCATTTCATCTGCTGTATCGTTCATTCTGTTTTCTGATCAGGCTGCTGTTACTTCATCCAGGATCTTCTTCATGCGCGCTGCGAGACCTTTGCATTTCTCTACCGGCAGCGAGCATACGGCTACACGAATGCCCTTGTTCACCATCACGGTATAGATATGTTCTTTCATCAACGCCTCATGGTAGGCATTGCGCACATTGTTGTCCTCGATCTTGACGGTAACGAAGAAGCCTTCCTTATATGGATAGTATTCCAGTCCGCAGGCATCTGCTTCTGAGGTGAAGATATCGCTGCGTTCCTTCAACAGATCCACATATTCATCTTTTTCTGCTTCATATGCCGCTTTGTTGTCCGTAACCACAGTGACGAAATTTTCCATCGCCGCATTGTTGACGTTGGACCAGATCGCACGAGCTGCTTTTTCAAATACGATCTCCACTTCGCGGACGCTTTCCTCTTTCTGCGCCATCAGGATCGCCGCGCCGCAGCGCATGCCATAAGAAGTCATGGACTTGGAAATACTGAAGGCGATCACGACAAATACATGTTCAGAGATCCGATCGAATGTCTTGATGTAATCTCTTGCCGCTTTGCCGCGATAAGAATAATCGATATATGCGATATCGTTGAGCAGCACGACCGGGACCTTCTTGCCGCATTCGTTCAGATAATCGATCACTTCATCCCATTCCTGCTGGGACAGGGAGTATCCAGTCGGGTTGTGGCAAGGATCATTGATGACGATGACCAGCTTGTTCTGGGTCTTCATGACTTCCTCGCACGTCTCTTTCAGGCTGGCGATGTTAAAATGATCTCCATCAAACAGCGCGTATGACTTTGTCTTCAGGTTATCCATAGAAGCCATCAGGCTGTAAGATCCCCAGCAGATCTCCGGAATGATCAGCGTCTCGCCTTCGTCAAGCGTTTCGGAAACCGTGATGCTGACGGCGCCGGTTCCTCCCGGAGTAGCAATGACGCTGTGCGGCAGAGCGCTTCTGTCTCCGACCACCCAGTCATACACATGCTCGCGATAGTTCGGGTTGCCGGTGAAGCTTCCTGCGTATGCGGCCATCACTTCATTCGGCAGCTGCTTCAGCGTGGAAAACACACTGTCGAAAGCGACGATCTTACCATGTTCATCATACAGGGAACCGATTGTCGCATCCACGACATTTTCTTCGCCGATCTCCTGTTTTGCTTCCTTTGCCTTTTTCACGATGGCGAATACCGTATCGACGATCGGTTTCAGATCCACCTGTTCTTTTACAAATCTCATACTGTCTCCTCGCTTTCCTTTCTGTCATAAATTCCGACCACTTTGACCATGGCACATTCCCGCTTCATCTCTTCTAACAGATGAGCGGCTTCCGCACTGTGAATATCTCCGACGATCTCACAGTAAAAATAATATGCCCAGGGCTGATCATGCAGTGATCTGGACTTGATGCTCTCCAGATTCATGCCGTATTTGGCCATCAGCTGCATCACCTGCATCAGCGCGCCGGTCTCATGTCTGACCGTAAACAGCAGACTGAACCGGTTTCCTGATTCTTTCGGTGTCTTAGCGATGATGACGAAACGCGTGGCATTCTGAGAGGATGTGTTGATGTCCCTGACCAGGACATTCAGGCCATACAGCTCTGCCGTTTCGATCGATGCGATCGCCGCTTTGGAAGGGTCTTTCGTCTCAGCCACATATTGCGCGGCAAGCGCGGTGTTGCCATATGGGATCAGATCGAGCCCGCGCCCCTGCAGAAACAGGGATGATTGGGCCAGCGCCTGAGGATGGGAATAGACCTGACGGATATCCTCCAGAGATGCGCCCGGTACGCCGAGCAGATTCTGACAGATCTTCAGATCATACATGTACTGGATGGATACATCATATTCCAGCAGCATGTCCAGCATATCTCCGACTTCTCCGGTATATGAATTCTCAAAAGGAATCACGCCGTATGCGGCATCTGCGTTGACCACCGCCTGGAACACTTCCTCAAACGTCGGGTAGTTCCTCAGCTCGCATTGCGGGAAACACTTCATGGCCGCAATGTGAGAAAACGCGCCTCTGGCTCCGCCATAGGCCACGACATCCTGATTCAGGACCTTCTTCTGATAAGCACGGCTGACTTCCATCACATGCGTGATGAACTGCCGATAGCTCTCTTTGTATCGCTCATCCTGTATCAGTTCCTGATTCCGTTCGATGACCGCTTTTTCTCGTCCGCTGTCCAAGACCGGCATCTGATGTTCCTGTTTATAGGCAATCACGTCTTCCACAGCATGCATCCGCTGTTCAAACAGTTCCGCCATCTGCGCGTCGATTTCATTGATCTGTTTTCTTGCTTCATCCAGCATGCTCATGTTATCACCCTAGCTTTTATTATACACTATATTTCCGCTGATTTCTGCATGGATTGAAATATTTTTCAGGAATGAATCTTTATTGTAACCTTTTTCTGAAACAGCTTTTGTCGTAAAATGAAGACAGAGAAGAGGTGATGACATGCGCAAGAAGATGTATGCTGCAGCGGCCGCGCTCGCTTTATGCTGGAGCGGATACCGCGTTCTCCGTTATCCCATCCATCACAGCCTAATGCCGATGAATTTATTCGTCCTGCCCGGAAGGATGCTCTCTGTGCGCAGCGCCTCCGCTGGCAACCAGATGATCCGAAGGATGACATTTCCAGAGCCTGATGAAGGGCTTCAGCGACGTATCATCCATGTGTCAGATATCCGGCTGACCGTTTATGAACGGCCGCATCACAGACCATCTCCCTGTCTGCTCTATATTCACGGCGGCGGCTTCTGCTTTGAAGATGCGCCGTATATCCACAGGATCGTGATGCGTTATGCCAAGGAGGCGTCATGCACCGTCGTCTTTGTCCATTACCGCACCAGTGACCGGCACCCTTATCCGATCCCGTTTCAGGATTGCTGCACAGCGCTGGACTATGTCTGGACACATCATGCGCAGCTGAACATCGATCCGCACAGGATCGCAGTCGGCGGCGACAGTGCCGGCGGATGCCTGGCAGCGCTCTGCGCACAGTGGGCAAGAGACCATGCCCATATCCCGATCTGCTTCCAGCTGCTGATCTATCCTGTCACTGATCTTCGAATGTCTTCTCCATCCATGCACGCCTTCAAGGATTCGCCATTCTGGAACGCCAGGCTGAACGAGCGGATGTGGAAGATCTATCTCAGAGACTGCCCGGACGGTGCGCCGCCTTATGCCGCGCCCTTGCAGGCGAATGATCTTTCCGCATTGCCAGACGCGTATATCGAAACCGAGGAGTTTGACTGTCTGCGCGATGAGAGCGTCATGTATGCCGAAAGGCTGCGTCAGGCAGGAGCGGACGTCCAACTGGAACAAGTGCGCGGCACCTTTCATGGCTTCGATTTCTTTGATCACGCAAAGATCGCGGACAAGATGATCCGGACCCGCATTCAGGCGCTGAACAACGCCTGGCTCTCTGTCGGTCCAAGCGCGCCTTCTTCCGATGATCGGCCGGATGAAAATAGATAACAAATTGTTTCATTTTCGTGAAAACAGTTGCAATATTTCTTTCACTATATTATGATATTGGCAATGGAGTGATGACGATGAGAAATCCTGCCAAGTTTTATTTTGATGATGAATATGCATCATAAAGCCATGTGAGCGATGGTTCTTTTTGCTTTATGATGAATGATACCGAGGCATCCACTGAACAGTTGATGCTTTTTTGTTTAGAAAGGGGATATTTGAAGATGAAACTGCATGTCGACTTGAAAGAACGCGGCTATGACATCGTATTGGAACGCGGAGTGCTCAACCGGATCGCTGAGGAGATCGACGTCGGCCGGCGCATATTGCTGGTCAGCGATTCCGGCGTGCCTGCCAAATGGGTGGAGCTCGTGCGTGCCCAATGCCCGGACTGCGTGGTAAAGATCGTCAGATCGGGTGAGGAGGCCAAGAGCTTTCCGGTATGGGAGGAACTGCTCCTGTGCATGAAGGAGCACCATTTTGTGCGGAAGGATCTCGTCATCGCCCTGGGCGGCGGTGTGGTCGGCGATCTCGCCGGATTTGCCGCTGCCTGTTATATGCGCGGGATCGACTTCGTCAACATCCCCACCACCACGCTTTCTCAGATCGATTCCAGCATCGGAGGAAAGACGGCCATCAACGCAGGCGGGGTGAAAAACAACGTCGGCGCTTTCTGGCAGCCGCGTAAAGTGCTGATCGATCTCGATGTGCTTGCCACGCTGCCCCGCCGCCATTACATCAACGGTCTGGCCGAAGCATTGAAGGCCGGATTGATCTATGATCCGCAGCTGTTCGCCCTGTTTGAGCAGCAGGATATCGACGCCCATCTGGAAGAGATCATCTACCGCTCTCTTTGCATGAAAAAAGCGGTCGTCGAGCAGGACGAAAAGGAGAGCGGCCTGCGCAAGATCCTCAATTTCGGCCATACGATCGGACACGCGATCGAAGGCTATTACCATATGGAAGAATTCCTGCATGGCGAATGTGTGGCCATGGGCATGCTTTATTTCATCGAAGATGATGAGCTGAAAGCGCGCACCATCCGTATCCTGAAGCGGCTCGGGCTGCCTACGGATGCACCGTATGACAAAGAAGCGGTATATGAAAAGCTTCGTTCCGATAAGAAGGCCGCGCATGACAGCATCACTGTCGTCAAGGTCCGCACGCTCGGCCAGGCTGAGCTTGAGGAAATGTCTTTTGCGGAAGTGAAACAGAGACTGAAAGGGTGAGAGCATGAAAAACAGCTTTGGAAAGAACATTCAGATCACATTGTTCGGAGAAAGCCATGGAGAGACCATCGGCGTGGTCATCGACGGACTGGCGCCTGGTCTGGCCATCGACCTTGGATATATCCAAAAACGGATGGAACAGCGCAAGGCCAAGGGGCGGATATCCACACAGCGGCATGAGGCAGATGAATTCCGCATCGTCAGCGGCTGGTTTGAAGGATATACGACCGGCACGCCGCTGACCATTTTGATCGACAACACCAATACCCGCAGCCAGGATTATGAACAGACGCGTTACCGGCTGCGTCCCTCACATGCGGATTATACCGCTTATGAAAAATACCTCGGCTATCAGGATTTCCGGGGCGGCGGGCATTTCAGCGGCCGGATCACCGCGCCGCTGGTCGCCGCCGGAGCCATCGCCCAGCAGATCCTCGAAAGCAAAGGCATCCTGATCGGCACCCATATCCTGAAGTGCCATCAGGTGAGCGATGAGCCCTTCGCCCAGGAAGAAGAGCAGCTGAGCGCTCAGATCAACAAGCTGAACGGCCTCGAGTTCCCGGTGCTGGATGAAGAGCGGGCACAAGACATGCATGCGCTCATCACCGCGGCAGCAGAGCGCGGAGACAGCGTCGGCGGCATCCTCGAGACTGCCGTCTGCGGACTGCCTGCCGGGATCGGCGAGCCATTCTTCGACTCGATCGAAAGCGTGCTGAGCCATCTGCTCTTCAGCGTGCCGGCCGTCAAAGGCGTACAGTTCGGCCTTGGATTTGGATTTGCGGACCTGTGTGGCAGTGAAGCCAACGACCCCTTCTGCAGCAAAGAGGGCCGTATCCGCACCGCGACCAATCACAACGGCGGCGTCAACGGCGGCATTTCCAACGGGATGCCGATCTTGATCCAGAGCGTCATCAAGCCGACCGCATCCATCTTCCGTCCCCAGCAGACGGTAGATTATCTCAGCGCACGGCCCGTCGAGCTGCAGATCAAAGGACGCCATGATCCTGCCATCATCCACCGCGCCCGCGTCGTCGTCGACAGCGTCTGCGCGCTGGGGCTGCTCGATCTATGCTGTGAACGGCAGGGGAACCTGTCTATGCGCAAGGACCCCTTGCGGACCAAAACGGAGGAAAGATCATGATTGCGACAGTTTATCCATCACACTGCAGCGGCAGTGTCCATATCCCCCCAAGCAAGAGCATGGCACATCGCGCCATCATCTGCGCAGCGCTGGCTGACGGCGTATCTCATCTCACCAACATCGATTTCAGCGATGACATCCGCGCCACCATAGACGGCATGCGGCAGCTCGGCGCGCAGATCGATACCGGTGTGGACTGCGTGAGCATCCGCGGGATCCGCGGGTTCGATCAGCTGAACAGCCAGGTGATCGACTGCCAGGAATCCGGTTCCACGCTGCGCTTCTTCATCCCGCTGTTCTCCCTGTGTGATCAGACGGTCCGCTTCATCGGCAAGGGCCGCCTTATGCAGCGGCCGCAGGATGTCTATGAAGAGCTGTTTGCCAGACAGGGGCTGCAGTTCACCCATGATGAGCAAGGCATCGTCATCTCCGGCGCGCTTGCTCCAGGCCGCTATGAAGTAGACGGCAGCATCTCTTCGCAGTTCATTACCGGCCTGCTGTTTACGCTGCCTTTGCTGGAAGAGGATTCGATCATCCAGATCCGTCCTCCCTTCGAATCCCGTTCTTATATCGACCTCACCCTGGAAATGCTGAAGAAGTTCGGCATCCGCGCGGTCTATGAGGATGCGCTGACCTTGCGCATCCCGGGCCGCCAGCGCTATGTCCCCTGCGATGTCCGGGTGGAAGGCGATTATTCCCAGCTGGCCTTCTTCGCCGTCCTGGCTGCCGTGCAAGGAGATCTGGCTATTCACGGCGTCAGCGGATCAAGCGCACAGGGAGACCGCCAGATCCTGTCAATCCTCCACGATTTCGGCGCTTCCCTGCAGCCGCTGGATGACGGCTTTCTCATTCATCGTGGTTCGCTGAAGGCCGCGCCGGTCGACCTGAATGACTGTCCCGACCTCGGCCCGATCCTGTTCGTGCTTGCGGCCATGGCAGAAGGCACGACACACATCTCTCATGCCGGCAGGCTGCGCATCAAAGAGAGCGACCGCATCGCAGCCATGGAAGAAGAGCTGCGCAAATTCGGCGTGCGCATCACCTCGGATGAAGACAACGTCTGGATCGAGGGACAAAACACGCCCTATGCCTGCGAAGAGACATTATCCGGCCACAACGACCATCGCGTCGTGATGGCGCTGTGCGTGATGGCGCTGTGCAGCAGCAGCGTCTGCACGATCGAAGGCGCGCAGGCCATCCGTAAATCTTATCCTTCATTCTTCGACGATGTTACGGCCATTCATGGAAAGGTGGAATGCAGATGATCACCAAAGAGACAAGATTTTTGATCGTCGGACTGGGCCTGCTTGGCGGAAGCTACGCCATGGGGCTGAAAGAAGCCGGCTATACCGTATACGGCGTGGCCAGAAGGCAAGAGACCATCGATCATGCGCTGACGCACGGGCTGATCGATGAAGGGACGATCGATCCGGAAGCCCTGCTCCCCCAGGCAGACATCGTGATCTTCGGCCTGTATCCGCACATCATGATCGACTGGATCAGCGCGCATCAGCACGCTTTCCGCCCCGGCACCTTGCTGAGTGATGTCAGCGGGGTCAAGGTCAATGTCGCCGACCGTATCCAGCAGATGCTGAGGGATGATGTGGAGTTCATCGCCGCGCACCCGATGGCCGGCCGGGAGACGAGCGGCATCGAATACGCCAATACTGAGATGTTCCGCGACGCCAATTACATCATCGTCCCGACAGAACGCAACAGCGAGGAAGCGGTGCGCACATCGCGGCAGCTGGCCGAGATCCTGCACTTCCATCATATCGCCGTCCTCAGCATGCAGGAGCATGATGAGATGATCGGCTTTCTCTCCCAGCTGACGCACGTCATCGCCGTCTCGCTCATGAATACGCATGACAATGCCCATCTGGTGGAATACACCGGCGACTCTTTCCGCGATCTGACGCGGATCGCTAAGATCAACGAAACGATGTGGACAGAGCTGTTCCTGCTCAACAAGGATATCCTGCTTTCCGAGATCGATGCTTTTGCAGCCGAGCTGCAGCATTTTCGCGATACGCTCGCGGCGGAAGATACTGCAGAGATGAAACGGCTGTTCATCCAGTCCACAGAACGCCGCAAAAAGTTTGACAAGATGGAGTAGACGCCAAAAAACGGATGCCTCTTCTGATGAAGACACATCCGTTTTTTTTCATGAAACGATCTTTTTTAGCCCAGGCAGCTTGGACAAGACCCAGACGATCAGCGAGCTGACGATCAGGATCACGATCAGCAGCAGCGGGATATACAGCGCGCTCGCCCATGGGAAGCGAATGAATTCCTTGGCGATGTCGATAAATATCGGATGGATCAGATAGACGCCGAACGTCAGCGGGCCGAACCAGTCGAACAGCCGGTGCTGCTTTGCCTTGAAGCGGGTATTGAGCAGGAAGGCCGAGGTCGAGCTGAGCATCATGAACAGCTCCCCATAGGTCAGAAACGCATCCTGAAAATCGTGCGCCGCAAAGGAATCTGCACAGACCAGCAGAGTGATCATCAGGATCGAGCCGATGAATACCGCGCTCAGCAGCGGAACAGACA
>OJMH01001809.1_pt1 | contig 20012 bp, 16 predicted proteins | sample 1597111 | NCBI WGS metagenome assembly OJMH01 (sample SAMEA2452115, study PRJEB22498) | human gut metagenome | reverse complement strand
ATAATGGTAAAGGCGGGAGCGGCTGTCGATCAAGTTATAGGAGAGCTTTGCGCTTTGGTAGATAAGGGCGACATAATTATGGACGCTGGAAATTCCGACTTTAGAGATACCGCCCGCCGCGAGAAAAGCCTGCTTGAGGCCGGCATAAAATACGCGGGCGTCGGAGTTTCAGGCGGCGAGCTTGGCGCTAGGACGGGCGCTTCAATAATGGTGGGTTCTAGCTTGGAAGTCTGGGAGCAGATAAAGAAGTACCTACTTGCAATAGCGGCAAAGCTACCCAATGGCGAAGTTTGCGCAGCCCGCGTTGGAGCTTCGGGGGCGGGGCACTTTGTAAAGGCCGTTCACAATGGCATAGAGTATGCGGATATGCAGTTAATTTCAGAGGCGGCGAGAGTCCTCAAGGCTTGCGGGCACTTTAGCGCCGACGAGCTTTCAGGCATATTTTCGCGCTACAATGCCGGCAAGTTGCGCAGCTATCTAATTGAGATTACTTCAAAAATATTTGCCAAAAAGGACGAGGACGGCTCGCCTTTGGTTGATAAGATTTTCGATTCAGCCTCTCAAAAGGGAACGGGCAAGCTCGTGGTTCAGACGGCGGTTGATGAGTCATCGCCAATAAGCGCCATTGCCGAGGCTGTGTTTGCCAGGTTTTTGTCGGCAATGACGGATGCAAGGAGCGAGGCTTCAAAGATTTTTGGAGGTGATTTTGACGGGTCTGCCTTAAGCGGCGAGAACTTGGAGGGCAGGGTTGAAAATGCGCTTTTTATAGCAAAGGTAATCTCTTACGCCCAGGGCTTTTGGCTCTTAAAGAGCGCCTCGCAGACTTACGATTGGGGGCTTGAGCTTTCGGAAATAGCGAAAATTTGGCGCGGAGGCTGCATAATAAGGGCGGATTTCCTCGACAATATTTCCTCAGCTTTTTCAAAGAATCCGGAACTAAAGAATCTCCTGTTTGACGAATTCTTTGCAGCAGAAGTAGGCGGGCGTATTGCCGACTTGCGCAAATTCTGCTCTGACGCCGCCATCGCAGGCATTGGCGCTCCGGCTTTCTTTAGCTCTCTTGCCTACTTTGATAATCTCAGGGCAAAGGATTCCGGCGCAAGCCTCATACAGGCGATGCGCGACTTCTTTGGCGCCCACACCTACGAGCGCATAGATAGCCCCCGCGGCAAGTTCTTCCACACAAATTGGGACTAAGGTTTTATGCTTAGAGCAAAAGATCAGATTCTGGTGATTTTCGGAGCTTCCGGCGACCTTACAAAGCGAAAGCTTATGCCGGCGCTCTTTGAGCTTTTTAGAAGCGGGGCTCTGCCCGAAAAATTCGCCATATTGGGCGTTTCGAGAACCGCTTTTAGCGATTCCACATTCAGGGACTTCCAGCGAGAAAAACTCTTGGAGTTTGCTAAAAATCCGACTGAGGCCGAATTGGATGCCTTCCTAAAGATGCTCTACTACGCAAGTTTCGACACAAAGAATACCGACGAGTACGGAACTTTGAAGGAAAAGATATTTAGCCTTCAGACGCAGCTTGGTCTGGGAGATAGAATTGTGTTCGACATAGCAAGCCCGCCGGAGCTCTTTGAAACTGTCGTGGACGGTCTGTCAAAATTTGGTATGAATAAATCGGTGGGCGAGGATTCCTTTAGGAGAATCATCGTCGAAAAGCCCTTTGGCTCCGATTTGAAAAGTGCAGTGAAATTAAACACAATCTTGTCCAAAAATTTTGAGGAGCAGCAAATATACCGCATAGACCACTATCTGGGCAAGGAGACTGTACAGAATATCTTGGTCTTGCGCTTTTCAAATGGAATTTTTGAGCCGCTTTGGAACAGAAATTACATAGAGTTTGTAGAAATTTCCGTCTATGAAACTTTGGGTGTGGAAAATCGGGCAAGCTATTACGAAAAGTCCGGCGCCTTGCGCGATATGATTCAAAACCACCTCATGAATTTGCTGGCATTTACCACTCTCGAGACTCCTTCCAACTTTTCTCCCGAGGCTATTCGAGACGAAATTTCAAAGGTGATGCGCTCTTTGCGCCCGCTGAATGCTGAAGATGTTAAGCAAAATGTAATTCGCGCCCAGTATGCGGAAAATCCGGAGAAATCCGTGAAGGGCTACTTGCAGGAAGACGGAGTGAACCCAAATTCTACGACCGAGACTTTCGCGATGCTAAAGCTTTTCATTGATAACTGGCGCTGGGCGGGAGTTCCATTTTTCCTATCCACGGGCAAGCGAATGCCGGAGAAGAAGTCGGAGATTGTCATACACTTTAAGTCAACGCCCCAGCAGTTTTTTGAGGGTCAGTGCATGGGCAAGTCTTGCAATAAGCTTACAATAAGGATTCAGCCCGACGAGGGCATATCGCTTATGTTCGGCCTAAAAGAGCCCGGTACGAGCTTTAAGGTTAGGCAGGTTGCCATGGATTTTAAGTACGAATCCCTAAATAAAGTGCGCCTGCCAGAAGCCTATGAGAGGTTGCTTTTAGATGCGATGCTCGGCGACCCAACCCTGTATTCAAAAAGCGATGCTCAGCTTGCAAGCTGGAAGATAATTGACCCGATTTTGAAATACTGGAAGAGCGCTCCGCGCCAGGATTTGCTCACATACAAGGCAAATTCAATGCTGCCTTTTGAGGCTCAAAATCTGATAGCTATCGCAGAGGGTGGAAACGTCTGCCAGATAACTCCGGCCGAGGACTTTGAATCATTTTCATGATATGCGCAAGGTTTTGACGTTTTCAAATTCAAGCGAGGCTATCCGAGCTCTAACCTTGCGCATTTGCGAACAAATTGCCAAGCGCAAGTTTGAGCGCTTTAGGCTCGCGCTTTCGGGCGGCGAGACTGCAAAGCTTATGTTTGATATGTGGCGCGAGGATTTCTCAAAATCCGCAGATTGGGCCTGCGTAGATTTCTTTTGGGTGGACGAGCGGTTGGTTAATTTAAATTCCGACACAAGCAATTTCAAGTGGGCGCAAGAAAAATTCTTTGAGCCTCTTGGAATTTCAAAGTCGCAAATATTTAATCCCAACCCACAGACCGATTTTGGGCGCGAGGCGGTTCGTCTGGAAAGGCTATTGATTGAAGGAAGGCCGCAAAACAGCAATATTTTGGATTGCGCGATTTTGGGAGTTGGAAGCGACGGGCACACGGCCTCAATATTCCCGAATAATCCGCGCATATTTGAGTCTGCCGCACTGTGCGAGATTGTCAGAAAGCCGGGCGATGAGTTTATGCGCTTTACGCTCACACCGCGTGCGCTAAAAGATACCGGAGAGCTAATGTTTCTTGCCTTGGGCGAGGGAAAACGGGAGGTCTTGGCAAAATTTTTGAAAGAGTCCGATTCATCAAGCCAAGAGCTTGTGGCTGCAAGAGTTTTTGCAGCTGCAAAAGAGGCAGTTCTCTTTACGGACGTTAAGGTGTAAAATTCTCCAAAAAAGGCTTTATTTGCGGCGCTAATTGTTTTAGAGTGTAGCCTTTAATACGCTTACCTATAAACTCTTACCAATGGGGGATACTATGCTTAAATATGCTCTTAGTTTACTTGCGCTTGCACTTAGCTTTTCAGGCGGGCTTTTTGCCGCATCAAAACACGGAACAAATCCAATCTACCCAAGCTACACCGGGCGCGTTATGGCGGGTTATCAGGGCTGGTTTAGAGCTCCGGGCGATGCCTCGGGGCAAGGTTGGGTGCATTGGGGCAGGGGGGCTTTTAATGACGACACTTGCACGGTGGAGGCCTTCCCAGATGTCTCAGAGTACGAAAAAACTTACGATAGCGGCTTCTTGGATAAGGACGGAAAGCCCATAAAGGTCTTTTCAAGCGCAGATGCGCAAACTGTGGATACGCACTTCCGCTGGATGAAAGAGTATGGCGTTGACGGAGCTATGGTTCAGAGATTTTTTGGAACTACGAACCCCCGCCACCGCGAAAATAGCGTAAGGATTTTAAAGCTTGCAAAAGAGGCTTCAAAAAAATACGGCCGCGCACTTGTAGTTATGTACGATTTGTCGGGGGCTCGCAAGGGGCAGGATATGTCAAAGAGGCTCATTGAAGACTGGAAGTATCTGGTTGACGAACTCAAAATTACTTCGGGCGACGGCACAAACTATATGTTCCACAGGGGTAAGCCCTTGGTCACAATATGGGGCTTGGGGTTTGTAGATAGGCCTTACGACCTGCAAAGCTCAAACATAGAAAAATTTATACGCTTTTTGAAAGAGGATCCGGAATACGGGAATTGCTCTGTTATGCTTGGAGTTCCGCCGACTTTTAGAACGCTTGAGGGCGATACTTTGAGCGATCCTAAGCTGCACGAACTAATTGAGATGTGCGACATAGTTTCGCCGTGGAATCCGGGCAGGTTTAAATTGGACGGCACGAAGGAAACTAAAGATGCGCTATTAAATCTTTTAAACGATAGAGTTTCAAAAGACGTAAAATTTTGCGAGGAAATGGGCGTTGACTATGCTCCGGTAATTTATCCTGGTTTTAGTTGGCACAATCTGCTTGCAACCCGCAATCAGGAAGCTCCCTTTAATTGGGGGCCGCGCCTCAAGGGCGAGTTCTACTGGACTATGGCGCACACCATGATTGCAAACGGCTCTAAGATGATTTATGTGGCGATGTTTGACGAGGTTGACGAGGGAACGGCGATATTTAAAATCCGCGACGAGCCCTATGAGAGTAAACGCTGCAAGTTCATAACAAACGACGGTATGGGTAGCGATTTCTACCTCTTCTTGACCGGGGAAATAGGCAAGGTTTTGCGCGGAGAGCGCAAGCTTGAAGCGGAAGTTCCGAGCAGGTAATTCGACGATTTTGCTTAGAAAATAAATATGTCTTTAGCGCCCTTGCATCTTTGGCATTGGGCGCTTTTATTTTTCCTATGATTCGCCTTTTTATGAGAGTTTTTAAACGCGAAAAATTAACTTTGCATCTTCATTGGCTCGTATTTTGATTTCTCTTTATTGCTTCAATCCAAACAGCTTAAAATAAAGACAACTTAAGGGAATAAAAAAATTTTAAAAAAAAGCTTGGCAAAAGGGCAAAAATAGGTAGCGTATGTATCTTTAAAGTGTTTGGTAAGGTATCCAAGTGGCTAAAGGGCGCGGACTGTAAATCCGTTCAGGCAACTGTTCACTGGTTCGAATCCAGTCCTTACCACCACTTTGTATGATTTCCTTTGCCCGCATTTAGCGGGCTTTTTTTTTACAATTTTAAATAAAGCGCCGCTATTACTTAAGCCTTGAATTTTTTAGTTTGTGAAGGTGGTTTTACTCCTAAATTCCGCTTTTTTCTTTGAATTTTTTTATGAGAGCCATTTAAAAATTTTTGCTTTTAATGCTTTCTGTTTTTTTATGTACCTGCGCACGCTTCAATTTAGACTTTGTTCAAGCATTAAAAGATTTGTTCTAGCTTAAGCTGTGGGCTAAAATAGCTTTACTTAAAGATAAAATGAATGCAAAATACCGTGAGAGGCTTTGGGGTTACGTATTTCAATTAGCCTCTTAGTTAAATTTAATTTAATTTCAAAAAACTTACTTCTATGCTTAAAAAAATTCTTAAAGTACTTGCGGTAGTCGCGCTTATAGCTGTGCTTTCCTTTGCCATTATTGCAATCTACTCTTACTCCACCATAGAAATAATGAGAAAGGGCTTAGATACAATTACGCATAGGAGCTATCCTGATAAATATGATTTGAGTGAAAATTTAAAAAGTCCCATTATGACAGTCTTTCGTTTAGATAGACTATCGGGTAAAGTAGCTGTTCTTTTAGATTGCGTTTGTGAGGGGGAAAAACTTTCTATATTCCCCGTAATTAAGTCGAGTAGAAACTTCGTAATATATAATGATAATTGTAGAGTAATTTTGTCAAATCCGAATGTCGTAGTTCCGTATTTCTTAACGAGATCTGTAGAGTATCGTGATACCGAAATAACGCTTGAGACAGTCTACGTAATATTTGATGTGCAAAGCGAACAGTTGGATTCCTTACTGGAAATTTTAAACGCAAAGAGTGACTTTTATGGGAATTTTGATGGTGGCGATTTACGTTTCAAAAGTTATTTTGCAAAACTTGAATTTACAAAGGACAGATCTTTCTTTGAAAATTTAATTTTGAGAGTTTACTTTATTTTGAATGAGTCTGAATCTTCAAAATTGCTAAATTCAATTGTCGATATATGGGAGAGGTACGATGCGCAAGAGGCTTCAATGATTACTTGGAATTTATATTCTGAGTATAATAAAATACTTTTCAATTTTGATACTCAGAAGTAGTTTCTCGGATCTTTAAACGCAATATTCCACTTTATCCCGTATTTTGTAGTTTTAGGCTCTCATCTGTTGCGGAATCTCAGATTGGGCGGATTGCTTTAGATGCGCTTCTTAGTTTATTAGATATATCAGCCTTTTTTATCAAAGATACAAAGTTCATGGCGGCTATTTCTCGCATTTATCGGCAAAACTCACTTAGCTTTTCTTAAGGATGTTAGAGGCCAATGGCGCTTTTTTATGCTAATTCTTAAGGCTGTTTTTAGTTTTAAACTTTTTCGTTCAGGCTAAATTTCACTAAGTTTACGGCTCATAAATTTCCACAAAACAGTGCCGTCAAAAAACGCAATTTTTTTCTGCAATGCTCAAGACACTCACCTACAAATCTTGATAAACATTTCCTCTAGGTGGCTAATTCTTCAATTCGTTGAGCGCAAGAGTTAGAGTCCGAATTTAATTTTCTATCATGGCGGCGCGTCGGCTTTAATACGAACTTTCCCACTTATATCGCCTTAATTTTGCTTATTTGGGCATAGTTCTATTGGCGCTGCCCCAGTCGCATATGGCGTCTAAGACGGGAATTAGAGATTTTCCCTTCTTTGTCAGCGAATATTCCACTTTGGGCGGAATTTGCGGATATACCTTGCGCCTTACAATACCGTCTTGTTCCAGTTCCTTAAGCGAGCTTGTGAGCGTCTTAAATGAAATTGTGCCTATCTTTCTTTTTAATTCGTTAAATCTGAGTGTCGGGCCCGTTTCGACAAGCCAAAATAAAATTATCATTTTGTATTTGCCGCCTATGACAGACAGAGTGTAGCCAAGCCTGTGTCTTCAAGCCTTATTCCTGTCTTGCTGCATTTGCTCGATTCTTTGCTCATACTCTACTTTAGGTTAGTATATAACTAATATGTGCGTACTTTACAGAGGCTAGAAGTGTGATAAAATATGGCAATAAAATTTTAAAGGAGGTTTGATTTATGAAGATGCTCGTAATAAGCGGTAGTCCACGCAGGCACGGCAATTCCTCAAAGCTTGCGGACAAATTTATAGAGGCTTGCAAAGAACTAAATATGGAGGTTTTTAGGTTTGATGCGGCCTTTAAAAACATACATCCATGCATCGCTTGCGAGAAGTGTCACAAGGGCGACGGCACATGCACGTTTAAGGACGATATGGATATATTAAGGCCGAAGCTTATTGAGGCTGATGCTGTGGTGCTTGTATCGCCAATTTACTACTACGGCTTAAACGCCCAGATAAAGTGCGCCATAGACCGCTTCTACGCTTGCGACGCGGCTTTGCACAAGCCCAAAAAATCCGCTCTCATGCTGTCTTTTGCAGACGATACCTACGAATCGGCCCAAGGAGCCATTGCCACCTACAGGGGCATATTAAACTTCTTGGGTTGGAGCGATGTGGGGCTTGTGATGGCAAAGGAATGCTTTGATACAAGCGATGTAGAAAAAACTCACTGCCTCGATGAGGCAAGGGAGCTTGCAAAAAAATTTTTACAATAGAAAGGACAAAATATGAGGTCGAACATAAAGGAGTATTTTGAGGTTGAAAATGTAGCAAGGAAGTTTGCGCAGGCCGTGCACGAGGGCAAAGGTTCAATCTGCCGCCCGTATTTTTCGGACAGGGCAAAGGTTTACGGCTATCTCGACGGAGTTTACCAAGAGTGCACAGCCGACGAATTTGCAAAGCAGTTGGACGATATGGGGGCGGATCCCGCACATGTTGCGCGCGTCGATGTGCTGGACGTGGAGGAAACTGTGGCTGTTGCAAGAGTCATAGAAGATAATTGGTTCGGGCACGATTTCACCGATTATCTAAATATGATAAAGACTCCTGAGGGTTGGAAAATCTTTGCAAAGGTGTACAACCAAAATTCCGTTCGCGATTAAGTGATTTTTTAGGTGAGGCGGCAGATTTTCTGCCGCTTTTTTAATTTTCGATAGTGGCGTCGCAAAGCTTTTTCTATTTAGTTTCTTTGAAAGATATTTGCCGAATAAAATTTTGCGCAGATTTTTAAAATGCTTAGCTACATAATAAGCCACTTTCGCTTTGGGGCTTGATTTTTCACCTTAAAATTGCCCGTATTAAGGAGCTTGCCGGACTTGTTTCATACACAAGAAAATCCGAAAAGCGATAGTGTTGATTTAGCGCTAGTTTAGCGCGCAAGGCAGAGATAGTCGGCGAGCTTTCTCAGAGCTTTGCCGCGGTGGCTTATCTGGTTTTTGTCTTCGCTATCGAGTTGCGCCGTAGTAATGCCCGTATTTTCAAACTCAAACAAGGGGTCGTAGCCAAAGCCGTTTTTGCCGACTTCGCCGCGGTTTATTTTGCCCTCAACCTTGCCCTCAAAAATTTCTACCTTGCCGTCGGGCGCTATGAGCGCAAGGGCACAGACAAAGCGGGCGGTGCGCTTTGTATCTTCCACATCTTCAAGCTCCTTTAAAAGCTTTTCATTATTTGCCTTGTCGGCGTCTTTCCCACTTACGCCCGCGTAGCGAGCGGAGCGGACTCCGGGAGCACCGTTTAGCGCGTCAACTACTATGCCGCTATCGTCAGCCATAACGTAGGCGTCGGAGGGCGCTATTGCTCTCAGGGCTTGCGCTTTCTTTAGGGCGTTTTGCGCGAACGTCAGGCCGTCCTCTTCGACTTCCGGCATTCCGCCAAGATCCTTTGCGCTTTTTACCGAGCAATTTATCTGCCAGTCCTTAAACATCTCCTCAAATTCCGCAACCTTGTGAGGATTTGACGTAGCTATGTATATGGTCTTTGCCTTTGCGCTATCATCGCTCGGCGGCGTCTGCAACACGCGAGTTTTTAAAGCGGGCACAAGCTCTGAAAATTCCGAATTGGAAGGCGTTTTTAAGGCGGCGCAAACTGCCGCCATCTTGGCGTCCAGATTGTCTATCATAGACACAAATACCGCTTCCGGCGTTGCGGCGTTTACGGCAGCTCCCCATTCAAGTTCGCCCTGATGACTTAGAATTATGTGCTCAAGCCTCTCTTGCAGGTCTTCGCCAAGCTTGCACTTTAGCGCGGCCTTTCTAACCACCCTAAAGCCCAAAACAACGTGCCCTTGCAAAACGCCAAGCTTAGTTTTGTCGGCAGACAAGCCCTGGGTGTATTCCAAGACTTTGCCTATGTCGTGCAAAATTGCCCCCGCTAGCGCAAGAGATGGATTCACAAAGGGGTACATCGGCAAAAGCTTAATTGCTATTCTCGCAAGGTTTAACGAGTGCTCCAATAGCCCGTGCAGGTAGGCGTGGTGCATCTTGATTGCAGCTTTGCTTGTAAAAAACTCTTCGCCGACATCGCTTATTGCGTATTTTACCGTCTCTCTGAGCTTTTCGTTTGGTATGGAATTTATAATGCAAAAGAGCTCGGCTTTCATCGCGCGCGGATTAAATGGAGAAGCTTCCACCAAGTCTGCATAGTGGGCTTCAAACTCCTCCTCCGTAAGTTTTGAGGCGGACTCCAGCTTCGGGCTTAGCTTATGGTTGTAAAAGTCGGCAAGCCCGCTTATTAGATAGGCCTCGCCAGTACTTGCTGCGCTTAGTGCGACAAAGGCCATTGAGTCTGCAAAACACATTGCGCTCAGGCTTCCGGTCTTGTCTGAAAATTCCGCCGTTATGAATTCCGCCCCGTTTTTAGATTGCCTCTTTTGAACGCTTTTTAAAATAGCTATACTTTTAAACTGCAGCTTATCGCCCTCTTGCAGTGTTTTTATTTCGGAAATTTTCTTGAGCTGTGAATTCATAGCAATAGGAGAAATCTTTTGCGCCCTCTCGTCAATTTTAAATACCTCTATTTTATATTAAGTTTAAAATTAGGCTTGCAAGGGTGGCTGGGCTAAGGCTACTCTGTCAAAATGTTTTTAGTCAGGGCGGCAATTCTTTTAATATTATCATCTATCTTGAGCGGTTGCACTTTTGCAATTTCGCCGCTTATGTTGCTTCTTATAAAAAATGAGCCCTGCGATTACTATGAGGCGCCTCGGATACGCTCCTTGCCCGATGATGCAGTTTTGCCATCGCAGCCTGTAGAATCGAATATCGCATTTGATTCCGACTTCACAAACTTCTTAAAAGCCTAGTTGAGCCCTATATTCCTGCCTTAGCAGGAGCGCCCTAATAGAGGTTTTTCGTTTTGGCTGTGAGAGCCTTTTGCGCCTTTAAGCTTAGAGAGCAAAAAATAAAAGCGCCCATTTCAGCGGGCGCTTTAAAAGTTCTTGAGCCTCTTCTTAGGCTTGCTTTTTATGCCAGTTCCAAGCTGTGCGAATTATGTCTCTTATATCCGTGTATTCGATTTTCCAGCCGAGTTCCCGCACCGCTTTTGAGGAATCGGCGTAGAGTGCGTCGGGGTCTCCGGGGCGCCTCGGGCCGAATTCGCAGGGAACTTTCAAGCCCGAAACTTCCTCGACAGCGTTTATCACTTCCAGAACTGAATTGGGTTTGCCTGTGCCTAGATTGTAGTGGAGGAACTTTCCGTCGCCGTCCAGCTTATCAAAGGCCGCTATGTGCGCGCGGCTAAGGTCATCGACGTGCACGTAGTCGCGCAGGCAGGTGCCGTCGGGCGTGTGATAGTCGCGCCCGAATATCTTAAGCGGCGGGCGCTTGCCCATGGCGGCAAATATCGCAAGGGGAATTAAGTGGGTTTCCGGATTGTGGTCTTCGCCTATGCTTGCGTCTTTTGCGGCTCCGCTTGCATTAAAGTAGCGGAATACGACGCTGTTTAGCCCATAGGCCTTGGCGCAGGCTTTCAAAAGGTTTTCAACATCCAACTTCGTCTGCCCGTAGGGATTTATCGGCAATTGCGGGAGGTCTTCAACCAAGGGCAGTGTCTTTGGTATTCCAAAAGTTGCGCAGGTTGAGGAAAAGACGAACTTTTTTACATTGTGCTTTAACATCGTATCTATCAAAGATACGACCCCAACCAAGTTATTCTTGTAGTATTTGAGCGGGTTTTGCACAGACTCTCCCACATTTATGTAGGCTGCAAAGTGCATCACAATGTCTATCTTTTCCTCGTCTAAAACTTTTCCTACAAGTTCTGAGTCTGCCAAGTCGCCCTCGTAAAATGGCACGCCCTCTTTCAGAGCGTAGCGGTGGCCGTAAACTAGATTATCTAAGACCACGGGGCGGTGGCCCGCCTCGATAATTTGCCTTACGCAGTGGCTGCCTATGTAGCCGGCGCCTCCTATTACAAGTATATTTTGCGCTTTCATGTTTTTCCTTACAATGTTTGTGCTCCGTCGGAAGTCGTGCACTCAAGTATTCGCGGTTTTGCGCCAAATTTTAGTTCGTATAAGTCTGCGAGCTTTTGGGCTTGGGCCTCTGTAAATTCCGAATTTACAAGCGCCATAACAGCGCCTCCAAAACCGCCGCCGCTTAGCCTTGCTCCGTAAACATTCGGCTCTGCCCTGAGGCAGTCCACAAAAAAGTCCAGCTCCGGGCATGAATTTTCAAAGAGCGTTCTAGAGCTTTCGTGAGACTCAAATAGGAGTTTACCAAGCCCCTGCATATCGCCCTTAATCAAGAGTTCGCGCGCCTTTAAAACTCTGGTGTTTTCCTCTATGACGTGCTTTGCGCGCTTGTAGGCGTTTGCCGACATCATCGTTTTCTTCGATTCCAGGTCGTCTAGCGTAAAGGCTCTCAAGAGCCTTTCCTCGCCAATTTCCGACAGCGCGTCGGAGGCTTCCATGCACTCTTTGTGGCGAGCGGCGTAGAGGCCGTCCACGAGCTCGTGTTTCTTTGTTGTATTAAACAAGAAGAATCGGCAGCCGTGGGGCAAGGGGTAGTTTTCAAACTCCTCCTCAAGGCAATCTATGAAAACTATCGAATCTTTCTTTCCGAATACAGACACCCCCTGGTCCAGTATTCCACAGGGCATTCCAACAAAGTTATTTTCGCTCTTTCTGCCGATTTTAACCATGGTCTTTTTGTCGACTTTAAAGTCGTAAAGCTTCGCCAAAGCCGCGCAGGCCGACATCTCTATGGCGGCGCTTGAACTTAAGCCCGCGCCCGAGGGCAGACTGCTTACATCTGTAAAGTTAAAGCCCACTTCCGCAGTTAAGCCCGCCTCAAGCAGGAATTTGAAAACCCCAAGCGGATAGTTTGCCCAATTTTGCTGGCGCGGAAATTTCTTAATTTCGGAAATATCCGCCAAAACTTTTTCGCCGCTTAGGGCGCTTGCAAACTGAATTTTTTTGTCGTCTCTTTTGGATACGGCACACATCACGAACTTATCTATGGCAGCCCCCATGACGTAGCCGCCGTTGTAGTCGGTGTGGTTGCCTATAAACTCTATGCGCCCGGGCGCCTTAGCCATCACTTCCGGCGCACACCCAAAAAAGTTCTTAAAATTTTGCTCTAACTTGTTTTCCATATCAGTTTCCTTTAGCTAAAGATTACGTAAAGCGAGCAGGTTACAACAAGCACAACCGCACCCATTATGTAAACCACCGGCGAGTGTTCCACTGAGATAGCCTCGTTTATGGGCATCACAATTTCCTGCTTCAGCGGCTTTATGAGCGTAAGCAGAAGCATTATGATTAAAATGGATATGAACGTTATTGCCATTCTGTTTAGGAAGGCAACTTCAGGCAGGACAAAGAGTAGCGTTGCGTATATTACAGGGCTAGCAATTATACCTATTGCCCCCGCAAATCTCGGCGCCTTCTTTGCGAACAAGCCGAAGATAAACACCGCCAAGATTCCCGGCGATAGAAAGCCCTGGAACTCCTGAATGTAAGTAAATATGTTCGTAAAGCTCGGATTATTTAAGAAGGGCGCAATCAAGCAGCCCGCTATTGTAAACAAGACTACGCAGACTTTCCCCGACAAAACTTGAGCTTTGTCGCTTGCGTCTTTCTTTACGAAGCGCTTGAAAATGTCTATCGTAAATATTGTTGAAGCTGCATTCAGCATAGAGGCAAGCGAGCTTATTACAGCGCCCAAGAGAGCCGCGAATATGAAGCCCGTAAGTCCGTTTGCGGGCACCAAATCCTTTAGCAGGAAGCCGAAGGCGGTGTCGTACTTATAGCCGACAAGTCGCTTTGTCTGGCTTTTACCCAAAAGCTGGTCGATTAATGAAGGTTGCAGCAGTTTCGGATTTTTCTCCATTGCCTGCTTATTCCACTTGTCAACTTCCGATACCAATGCGGGGTTCGACTTTGCCCAGCTGTCGTCGTAAGTGTAGCGTATTTTGTCGAGCTTGCCTGCCGATTTTGCCGCAAGGTAATCGGCAACAAGCCCCTTTGCAGCGTCGGAACTGAGAAGTTCGCTCACCTTGCCGTCCTTGTCTTTAGCTACTAAATCCGCCCTCATTTTTGAGACGACTCTGCCTAGCTGTTCATCGCTTGCCTTGTCGATTGTCGCAAAGGGCAGGGCGCCGTTTGCGTCTAAATTTGCCAAGTAGATTGTGGAGTATGCAGAGGCGTTTGCCTGCAAAATCTTTTCGTCGTTTGAGGCGGCGTCGGCCATCTTTTGCGAGTAGAGATTGAAGGCGATTAGCCCCGGGAACACGATTAAAAATGGCATCAAAATTTTCATAAAAGCCGCAAACATTATTCCCTTTTGCCCCTCCGCAAGGCTGGAGGCTCCGAGCGTGCGCTGCATTATGTATTGGTTTAGACCCCAGTAGTAGAAGTTTGGAATCCAAAGGCCTATGACGAGTGCCGTCCAAGGCACCTCGTTGTTGTCGCCGGGCAAAAACATCGTAAGTTTATCTGAGTTTGCAGCGGCGAACTTGCTAAAGCCGCTCGATGAGTCGCTTAGACCCTTGAGCGCGTCGGGACCTGCCGTGTGGGCTATTTTGGAAAGCTCTATTGCGCCCATTGCGTCGAATGCAAGATATGCGATTATTGCACCTCCTGCAATTAGCGCCGCCCCCTGAATTAAGTCTGCCCAAGCACAGGCTTTTAACCCCCCGAAGAATACGTAGAGAGCCGCTATTATGCCTATTGCCCACGCAAAGAAGGTAACGTCCATTTCAATGCCTAGGAAAGTCTTGCCCGCAAACATCGTAGCGGCCGTGATTGCCCCTGAATAAATGACTGCCGTTATGTTTACTGCAACTAGCACCACTACCATCATTACCGACATAACCGTGCGCGAAAAAGTGTCGAAGCGGTACTCCAAGAATTGGGGCATTGTGTAAATCCCGCTCTTTAAGAATTTTGGCAAGAAAAACAGCGCTACAAAAACAAGGGTAATGGCCGCCATCCACTCGTAGCTTGCTATTGCTAGCCCCGCAGGCCCTGCCGCGCTGCCGCTCATACCCACAAATTGCTCGGTTGAAATGTTCGCAGCTATTAGCGAAAAGCCGATTAGCCACCAAGTTAGGCCTCTGCCCGCCAAAAAGTAATCCTCAGCGCCCCTCTCGCCCCGGCTCTTATAGAGCCCAACAAAGAGTACCAGAGCCACGAAGGCAATAAATATCACAATATCGAGAGTACTAAACAACATAACATCTACCTCTTTAAGTTTCGCATTTTTCTCAATTTAACTTTTATCGGAATAATCGCAATTGGGTTGGTCCAAGCAATAAAATTTTCCTTTAATTGTAAAGTAAAAAAATCCTTGCCTACCCGGGCCTTCAACGTGACAAGCCAAAGCGCTATTTTGTTCCGAGTCTCTACTTTCTTTGATGTAACAAGTTAATGAACTTATGTTGTGTTCCGTGCTTATAGAAAGTTTTGAAACAAAGTTTTAATTATATTTTTTCTTCTTGTAAAAATCTCTTGTTTTGCCATTATCAGAAGAAGTTCAACTTACTTTTGAATGGATGCTTATGAAGATAAAAAAAATACTGCTACTTTTAGTTTCCGCACTTCCAATATTCGCACTAGAAGCCACATCTGAAGAGAAAAAGTCGCTATTTGAGCGCGATTTTTCGCCGGCGGAAGGGCTTGTAAGGCCTCAACAATCCAAATTCAGAAAGGAAATCTGCCTAAACGGGCTTTGGGACTTCCAGCCCGTCAATATCCCGGCGGGTTACAAGTGGAACCAAGGCGTAGCTCCCGAACTTGCGCCCGCAGACGATGCTAAGTGGGAGAGCGCAAAAATAAAAATTCCCTCGCCTTGGAATGTTAACGACTGGGGAGGAGGGCAGGACACTGGCGAGGGCACAAACCGCCCCTACGCGCCAAGCTCCGTCTATTACCCGAGCTACCCGAAAAATTGGATACACGCCAGAATGGGCTGGCTTAAGCGCGATTTCGACTTGCCGCAGTCTTGGGCGGGCGATAGGGTTTTGCTGCACTTTGACGCCATAGCGGGATCTGCGCAAATATACGTAAACGGCAAGCTCGCGGGAGAGCACTTCGACCAGCACATGGGCGCAACTTTCGATATAAGCGACTTTGTAAAGCCCGGCAAAAATGAACTTAGGCTTGGTATACGCCACTCAAAACTCTTCGATAAAAACCACCCGAAGTACAAGATGAACGCAACTTACCCCGCGGGCTCAAATACCGACGATCTAGTCGGCATTTGGCAGGACGTATTTTTATTGGCAGTTCCGCAGGTCTATGTGAGCGACATTTTCGCAAAGCCCCTTGTTTCAAAAGGCACTCTCGAATTTGACGTAAGTGTCACAAATTCATCTAAAAAAGACTTTTCGGGTGCGCTTGCAATAGCCGTAAAGGAGTGGATAAACGGCGCGGCGCCCGCAATTAAAAAGGCGCGGAGCCTGAACTTGGACGACGGAAAGCCCCTCGGAAAGCGCGCGGAAATTGTCTTGGACGCAGCCGAGCCAAAGTGGTCGCTCTCAGATAAAATTGCCCTAAAAATCGAGCCCGTTAAAGTGAATGTAAAGGCTGGCGAGACTAAGACCTTCACGCTAAAGGCAAGCCCCGCAAACGCTCTAAAGTTCTGGACGCCGGATGAGCCCAATTTGTACATGGCGCTAGTTGCGCTAGGTTCCGGCAGCAATACTAAAGATTTGGGTATGGCGCGCTTCGGCTGGCGCGAGTTTACAATTCAGGGCGACTCCTTCGCGCTAAATGGCGAAAAAATTAAGCTTTTGGGCGATATTCAACACCCATTCGGCCCATACACGACCTCTCGCCGCTTTGTTTACGCTTGGTATGAAATGATAAAGTCCTTCGGCGGCAACGCCGTAAGACCGCATGCGCAGCCTTGGTGCAAGTACTATTACGATATGGCCGATGAAATGGGCATAATGGTCTTGGCGGAGGACGGCCTCTTCGGAAGTTCCATACGCCCGAATTTAACCCAAGACGAAACTTGGCAGCGCACGGCCGCGCAAATCGAGCGCCTAGTTAAGCGCTACCGCAACAACCCTAGCGTAGTTGGCTGGAGCGTTGGAAATGAAATGTTTGCCATGAGCTTAAAGCACTTGCAGCTTAAAAACTTTGAAAAATTTGGCAATGTGAGAAGTAGAGAGCAAGTTAAGCCCGAGGACATGCAGGACTACGAGCAGTACCTAAAAGACGAGGCCGAACTTGCTAAAGATACTGAGCTTTGGCAGGAGAAGCTCTTGGAGCTTGCAAAAATTCCCGGAAAGTTCGATCCGACCCGCCAGTTTGTGACAATAGACGGCGACGGCGACTTAAACGGCAAGCTCCCCGTCTGGAGCAAGCACTTTGGCGACGGCAATAGATTTGAGGAAATGAAGCGCATAAAGGCGGGCTTAAACGAGCCCAAGCCCATAATAATAGGCGAATTTGGCGCGACATACTACGGAATGCCCAATAGAATTTACAAGTACGCAGGCGACGTCGTTTACAAATCTTACGCCGGCAGAAACGAGGCTCTGGCGGTGGACTTGTACCAAAATTACAGAGACGTTATAAAGGACAACGTCGCCTACTTCTCGCCCTCCGAGATATGCTGGTTTGCGATAGAGCACCTGCCCTTTGGCTACTCAAACTTTGAGCGCCTGCCGAATTTGCAAGACGGCTTGTTCCCCGCAAAGCCCTACGAGGAGGGCAAGCCCGGCTATCAGTACGAGCGCATACCGCCCTATGTCTTTACGGTAAATCCGGGCATAGATAAAAGCCTTGCCATGATTAAGCCCCTGCCGCTTTACGAAGCTCTGAAAGCCGCAATAAAGGGCCAAGCCTGCAAGTGGGATAGCTATGAGCTTAAAATTAACGGAGAGCCTCAGGCCTTCAAAGTTCCCGCTCCTGCGGAGCTGCCGCAGGCAAAGTTTAAAGACGCGACTTTTGTTGGAGATAAAAATTCGCCCCTTGCAAAGCAACTTGGCAAGCGAGGCGTAAATTTGGGCGGCTCAAACGCAGCCTTTATATTCGTGGACGCCTCAAGCTTAAGCGATAGCGAGGTGGCGCAATTAAAGGGTAAGATTTCAAAGAATATCCACAATAATCCGGACGGAGTCGTCTTTGCATTCGTCTCGGACTCGGGCTTTAGCGAGGCATTTAAAAAGCTATTCGGAGCTGAAAATATGGAAGTTTTCCCATATCGCATTACGGCTCTAAATACGGGAGATTCTGAGCTTGCAAAGTACTTTCACACTTCCGATATCTACTTCTCCGAGGAGAGAGCCTCGGACGATGCAAAGAAGGTTGCGCTATCGGCAATGAAGGGAGATTTATTGAAGGGCGCAAAGATTTTATTTGAGGCTTCAAACATAGATTGGTCGCTCTTTGATGCGCCCGAAAAGGCAAAGTGCGCACAGGTTGTATTGTATGAAAATATGATAAAGCCCGCGAGCGCCGTCTGCTTTGAAAAGCCGCTTAAAAAGGGAAAGCTCGTAGTTTGCAGCCTAAACTACAACTTAGATAGCCGCAGGGCTGACATGATGTTTAAGACTCTATTTAGAGTTCTAGGCCTTGCCACTTCAAAGGGCGAAGTCTCGGCGGACTCTAAGGCGGGAGTCCACGACCTACTGATGGACGGGCCCATAGACTAAGCTTCACTCCCAATTTATTCTTCAAAATTTTAGAGAGCCGCAACTAGGCTCTCTTTTTTTGCTAGGGTACAAATCCTTTTAGACCTTTTGCCCTTGGGTTTTAGTTCGTGGGTCTTGCAACTTAAACTTTAAGAAGTAAATTTTAAGAGCCGCTCAGAGTTTGCAGGCTCATCTTCTTTATCTTTGCCTTGCGGACTTTGTCTATTGCCTGCGTGACGGCTTCGTAAGAGGCAGTTTTATCGCCAACTAAAACTACGGCGCAGTTTTCATTTTTAGATTTCAATCTGGCAAGTTCGTCTTCCAATTCTTGGAGGCTAACTTTCTTATCGCCAAAATAGAAATTTCCGTCTTTATCAACGCCGATTACTTCGGGCTTGTTTTTTATGTTTGCCTCTTGCGAAGTGCTCATTGAGGGCGGTGTAATTTCCACAACCCTTATCTGCTTAAATTGCATCGTAATTAAAAAGAAGAATATGAGCACCGTTAGCACGTCCACAAGCGGCACTATGTTGACCTCATAGCGCCTGTGCCTACGCCTGTATTTGGAAATATCCATTGCTTTCTTAGCGCGGTTGCTATCTATCGGCTTTTCTCGCGAGTTTTGAGGCGCTTTGCAAGTCGATTAGCCTCTCTACGCAAATGTTTATGCGCGCGCAGAGAGTGTCAATTTTTCTGTATAAAAATGAGGAGCCCAATATGGAGGGAATCGCTATTGCAAGGCCCAATAGCGTAGTTGACAGAGCCAAGCCCACACCTCTTGAAATCGTCTCTTGCGAGGGTATGTCTGAAACCGAGAATACCGATACTAAGCCGGCCACCGTTCCCATAAGCCCCAATAGCGGAGCAGCCGAGATAGCTACGTCCAAGAGAAACATTCCCTTTTCAAGGCGCGACATCTCAAGCTGGGCGTAGGCCTTTATTGCCTCGCCGTCGGGATTAGAGGCCTTGCAAAAGTAAATTATGCGCCCAACTGCCGTCTTTTGATCGCCGTCGCAATCTGCTAAGTCTCCGGAAACGAGCGCGTCGGCTACCTTGCGCGGAATTACTCGACTTGTCCTCAGCGAGATGAGGCGCTCTATAATGACAAAGAGCGCCACAAAGGAGCAAAGCCCCAATGGGTATATGAATAAACCGGCGCCCTCTAATAGAAAATCCATCTACTTTTTTATGTAAGATAGAGTTTTTGCCAAATCTGCGGTCTGCTTTTCAGCTTCCAAAAGTTCTGCGATGGGGTCCCAAGTGCCGTCGCAGAGAGCCTTGCGGCTGTTTTCCGGCATGGTGCAGGGCGCAGTGAAATCCTTGCAGCTTATCTTTTGATTCTTTACATCCACAGTGACTTCCGCTTGCGGATCCTGCTCAATCATAGAGGCGATTTTTGCTATATCCTCCTTCTTTGCGCAGACGCAGGGAATGCCTATTGTGGTGGAGTTGCCAAAGAAAATCTCGGCAAAGCTTTCGGCGATAATTGCCCTTATGCCGAAGTGCCAGAGCGATTGCGGGGCGTGCTCGCGCGAGGAACCGCAGCCGAAGTTTGCTCCGCTTAGAAGTATTTGGGCGCCCTTGAAGCGAGGGTCGGTGAGCGGGTGCTTCTTGTCGCTGCCGTCGGCGTTTTTGCGCTCGTCGTAGAAGGCGTACTTGCCCAGGCCTTCAAAGGTTATGCAGACCATGAAGCGGGCGGGTATGATTCTGTCTGTATCGATGTCATTGCCGGGCACAAATACCGCGCGCGCCGACACTTTTTCTATTTTTCTTAAAGCCATATTGTTTATAGAAGATAGTTTGCGCCTTTAATATGTCCACAAAAAAATGCGGACTCTAAACTCAGAGTCCG
>OJMH01001808.1_pt1 | contig 20013 bp, 29 predicted proteins | sample 1597111 | NCBI WGS metagenome assembly OJMH01 (sample SAMEA2452115, study PRJEB22498) | human gut metagenome | reverse complement strand
TACTCTCTGTGTCCCAGCGGTCCAACTCTTCATCCAGCAGAGTCTGCAGTTCCAAGGCGGGAACCGGGACGGTGACGGGAACGACACGCACCCCAGGCTTCTCAAGGTTCGTAAAAGCACCAAGGTGCTGTCCGAGAGCTTTGAGGGTATCGAACACATCTACCTGAACCACATCCTTGTTCTCGAATCGTCCAAAGTCGGCGCGGAGAACCAGCATATCTCCATAGAGATAGATATGCTTCAACTCCGGCCGCTTGATGGTGCGGGCACGGATACAGAGGTCCAGACGGTTGAACAGCGTGTTGCAGTCCGGTCCTTCCCACAATTCCCGGAATGTATCTCTGATATCATACAGGATAGTATCCGTAGGGGCATATAGCACATAACAGAGTTGTCCATTGACCGTGCTCATGTACACCTTACCTTCCAGTCTTACACTGTGAGACGGCGCTGGCTTTACTGCATCTCCGTAGTACAATTTCAGCATCTTAAAGTTCCCCTTTCTCTTTCATCCATGCAGTTTCACTCCATTTCTTTTAGATACCGTTGATAGAGTTCATCTGGCAGCAGCCATTTCATATAGTCATGGTCCTGAAACTCGCTGCATTCAAACTCTTCCAAGAAGACGAACATCTGTCCATCGTACTCTTCATCATCATAAAAGCCTGAACCACATCTGTCAAGGCATACCTCTTGGTATTGCACCAATCTGCAATGTAAAGGTTATACGCCTCTAGCAGAATACTGCTGTATGGGTCTCTCTCAATCCGCATTCTACTCACCTATCCATGAAATAGTAGCGGCCGGTTAGCCCGTCCTGACTCTCTTCGTCGAATGCGACGGGATGCTTTATTCCGTTGCCGAAATCCAGCAGGCGCTTGTGGTGCGGCCAGATTTCAAATTTTTCCAACATGTCGGAGTAAACAGCGCCACTCGACATGTCCACCTCAACATGAAATTCTCTGGTCGTCCCATCGTCCCAATACACGGTCATCGTGGCAGGGACTTCATCCTCCAGCAGACACTCATCCGGGTTATCGATGTCGATATCGACAGACGGTGTGTTCTGAATGGGGTAGGGACAGATTTGAGGCCAGTAGATGCCCAGGCTGTCATTCTTGCCGCCGCAGCCAGAGAAGAAGTCATCCCAGCAGTAATCGGAGCAGGACTGGATGATGGCGTCATCACCATCGCACCCAATAAGAATATTCCAGGCGAACTTCCGCATCTGCTGCATGATGAATTCTTTTGTGGCATCCAGTCGTCCGTTATCCCCATCGATGACGGAGGTCGGGACTTCGACCACAAAGGTGTCCGTAAAATTGGACACATTGAAACCATCACGATGCGTACGGATAAAGGTTGCCAGCACCGGGGTGATGTCAGCAGCCTTTTCAGCCCACTGGGTCTCATCGACATAGAAATCGGTGAGTCCGGCTTCCATCCAGGCACTTTCCAGAATGCCACGGATAGCGGAAACCTCGTCAGTGTGTTCCATGCCGCTGTCACAGGAGACCGCCTTGCAATGGGTATAGCCCAGATAGCACAACAGATACATCCGTGTCTCGAAGGTATCCGTAACCATGAGCCCGTAGGTCTCCCCAGCACTGATGTCCTCTCTTCCGTAGATGTAAACCATCCGATTCACAGGAAGATGGGAAGCACGTTCAGCAAGGTCGATGATGCCGATTTTACTCAAAGTTCCGTCCATGGTTCATTTCTCCTTTGCTTTTTTGATGAACACAGGAATAACCTTGTGCTCCAAAAGAAATTTCTTCAGGTTATCCGCTGTCGTGCTGGCAATAAAACTGGAATACCCAGTCATATAGCAGTCCTGCACCTCGATTTCCATACCGGCTGACTCGCAGAGTCGCCATGCAGGCGAACTATCCAGATAGTCGTGGATAAAAGCGTTGTCTAGGCTGACAGTGCCAGTTTCGGCGTCCATCTTTACATCCAAGGCGTCTAAATAGGAATCTTCCGGGTCATCCGTCTTAAGAAACAACCGCAACGTACAGTTCTCGGGTTTTTGGGCCAGCATCTGCATGACTGCATCTGCAATCGAGCCAAAATCTGCTTCGAACTGCGCAAGAGGCACTGTGAAGCAGTTTTCGTCACAGTTCTCACTGCTCAATAGAACCAGACCATGGCACTCAGACGGAAGGACACCAGCAGGGTCGCAAAGCCATGGGTGTACACAGCAGGTCTCTCCGAAACTATACAGGATTGCCCCGGTCTTGGGGTCCAGATAATCTCGGTAATAGCCCGGCTCACCTTCATTGGAGTCGCTGTAACGAATCCAGTCTTCTTTCTCCCCCGGCTGTGCTGTGACTGGAATGGCCACAGCAGAAGTCTCAGCGATGATACGCTCCAAGTTTTGCGGATGCTTCTCGACGCCTTCTCGATTACATCAGATATCCTCCAATGTCTCTACATCGAAATGGTGGTAGACGCGCTTCGGGCCGACCATTGGGATACGCTGCCGGGAACTGACAACATAGCAGGTATGTTCCTTCCCTAAGGAGTCGGTGACTTGGACCGTTCCCTTAAGCAGTCGCATCTCGGAGAACCGCTCCCCGAAAAACTTGAGTGTGTCCGGGTCAAAAAAATGACCGTTCGGATGCTTCTCATAGTAGGCGGCGCGCAGGTCGTAAACATCATTGATTTCTCTTACCATAGTAATCGCTCCTTTTAAAAATGTTTGTGTATATATAAAAAGCAGCCACTTCCGCATGAATTGCGAAGAATGACTGCTTGAATCATAATAATAGAATTTTTTCTTTAGATACTTCCTTGAATTTGTCCCTATTATACCATTCAAAATTTTATTGGTCAATTTTCAGAAAAAGGGAGCGGCACATAAAGCCGCTCCCTCAAATGGAATTACCAAAAGGCGGCGTAAAGCCCCTGGATTCATCCATGGGGATATAAGCCGCCCCTCGGCCATTTCCATTGAGTATTCTCCTGCTTTGTGATATAATTTAGCATGAAACGGGGTGAGAAAATGGAGTATTCATACAAATTCAGAATCTATCCGAATCGTGAACAGCAGACGTTAATTCAGAAGACATTCGGCTGCGCCCGGTACGTCTACAACCATTTTCTCACCCAACGGACTGCTGAATACAAGGCCACGGGTAAGGCACCCACACGGTTCCAGCAGGACAAGGAACTGACTTTCATGAAGAAAGAACTCCCGTGGCTTTGCGAGGTTGACGCTACCGCCCTACAATCTTCTGTCCAGACACTTGATGTCGCCTACCAGAACTTTTTCCGCCGTGTTAAAGGCGGTGAAAAACCCGGTTATCCGAAGTTCAAGAGTAAGAAGAACCTCCGCCGGTCATACAAGAGCAAGTGCGTAGGGACAAATATCAAGGTACTGGACAAGGCGGTTCAGCTTCCGAAACTCGGCCTTGTGAAGTGCCGTGTTTCCAAAAAAGTGAAAGGTCGTATTCTTTCCGCCACAGTGTCACAGAATCCCAGCGGAAAGTATTTCGTCGCCTTGTGCTGCACCGATGTGGAGATAGACCCTCTGCCCAGTACTGGGGCCGTTATCGGTCTTGATATGGGATTGAAGTCATTCGCTATCACTTCGGATGGGGCAACGTATCCGAACCACAAGTTCTTGACCAAAAATCAGAAAAAACTTGCCCGCCTCCAACGCCAGCTCTCCCGAAAATCAAAGGGGAGTAAGCGTAGAGAAAAGGCGCGGGTGAAGGTTGCCAAGCTGCAGGAACATATCGTCAGCCAGAGGCAGGACACCCTGCATAAGCTATCCACTCGGTTCATCCGGGACTATGACTTAATCAGCATTGAGGACCTGGCTACTAAAAACATGGTCAAAAATCACAAGTTAGCCCGGTCAATCTCCGACGCCTCATGGAGCGAGTTTCGCAGGCAGTTGGAGTACAAGGCGACATGGTATGGGAAACAGGTGGTCACGGTAGACCGTTTCTTCCCGTCCTCCCAACTCTGCTCCGCCTGCGGTGCTCAGTGGTCCGGCACAAAAGACCTCTCTGTGAGAGAATGGACCTGTCCCGTTTGCGGCACGGTCCACGACCGGGATATCAACGCCGCAAAGAACATCTTGAATGAAGGTTTGCGCCTATTGGCGTAGTCTATACAAGGTAGGGCGGGACACGCCCGAACCTAACGCTCGGGGAGACCATGTAAGACCTCGCATGGTGCAGGCTGCGGTCAGCGAACCGAGAATCCCCCGGATTCATCCGTGGGGAGTGTCAAAGATAACAGACTGTATGGTTTCGATGGGGGATTTCCCTAGCTTTTGGGAAACCGCGAGGAGTAAGTCCTGTGTTTTTGCGTCGGTGAATCGGAAAACAATCGGGAAATTCATGATGTCGTCCTCCTATTGCACGATGAATTTTATTGTTGCAAGCAGTAATAAATGGACTGGATAGAACGCATATCCAACACACTTTGGGATTTTAAGCGTCTTCCCTCGCTTCTCCGTCTCCTTTTCAACCCAGAGTAGAATTGGCAGTGCCGTCAAGGCGTACAGCTCAATAAAATTGCTGTACAATACGGAGAACACAATCACCAGAGCACCGGCAGCACAAAAAGCTATGGGTGTCCCCTTTTGGACCCGGAACCTCAATGAAAAGGCTACCACCATTGAGACAGCCAAGAAGGAATAGTCCAGCCATGTTCCAGTGATAGCTGCGGCAATGACCGTCAGCAGAAGCGTTTTCAGAAGATAATGTAACTGGCTGTCCAGGATGACCAGGGCAACAAGCCCCAAGACCCAGGATATACAGATATTGAAGTTCAGCGCCACTCCTGCCTGATATTGGACTAAGTTGTATGGAATTTGGGAAACGAGGAAAAGTGCAGAAACTCTGCACAAATATCGGGCTGTTGTCCCGTGCTGCCTCGTGTACCAATATCCCTGTGCGATGCCGTAGGCAAACAGCGGCATTGCTATCCGGCCGACGATGCGGAAGGCCATAATTTCCGGGAAGAACAGCAATCCGATATGGTCTACCAGCATCGTCAGCATTGCAATCAGTTTTAGCATAGTGGCACTTAACTACAAATCATCCCATACTGATTGTAAATGTGGAATGGGAAAGCATTCGGAATCGTGATGCGCCGCATGGGCTTCCCTTTTATGTAGGAGTCTAGTGCTTTTGCAGAAGCAAAAAGGATGACTTTATTTTGCCCGCTGCCATCAGTCTTCCCCAATTTCCGGTACTCAGCCCGCATGACATAGTTGCGGAGGAGGAGCATGTTGTTTGAGCAGGTATCTGTTGTGGTACTGTCAATCAGCCCGGATGCAAGGAGCGTCCCTGCGGCGGAGAGCTTCTCTTTTGCCCCCGTTTCGATGTAGGCACAAACAAAGGCTGCGTAGATAGCCGCGCTCCGCAGTCCAGACCCGTTTGGATGGTAGGCTTGTTTAGCAAAATAATAGGCATTTTTGTAAAACTGCATGAACGCGGCTTTGTCTTCCAAGGTCACAAGACCAAGGCGGGGGAATTGTACCTTGAGAATGTTTGTAATGGCAATTTCGCGGGCCCCGACCCACCGAAATTCGCTGTTGCCCATCAGCTTTACCAGGTCTGCCTCCGAGCGCTTCAGCCCTGTGTCCGCATGAGTCGCAGCAAGCGGGATACCATAAGTAACCATCATCTTAACAGGCACACCAGCCTTGATGATGGCGTGCAGGCGGTGCTGTCCATCAAAAAGGGTCCCATCTTCATAGAAGGCTATACCCTGGTGGGTAACATCCCACTTCCCTTGCCGCATATAGGTGGCGAGCTCTTCAACATACGGCAGCCGGATGTTTCGATTTCTGGTGTTGTGTTTCAGAAATTCCTCCGCCATTTCAGGCGTTATCAGCACAGTTTTTCCTTCAAGCTCCATAAAATTTACCTCCTCACGCGAGCAAGAATTCAATGACGGGTTTCGCCTTCGTATACCAGTCCAGCGAGGTCTGCCCACCGAACCACTGGCTGAAGTCCCGGAGGATAACGACCAGATTGCGGAACAGGAAAGGGCTGGCATACACCTGGCGGTCGCTGATATTCTCCAGCATAGTCTCTACCAACTGCTGGAACTGGGCAGTGGTGCAGAAGCGGTGGTCCTCCATGTCCTGACAGATTTCCGCGAACTCTGGCATCTTGAGCACATCCACCATGTTGGAGTAGAGATACTTGTTCTGCCGTTTCAGTTTCTCGCTATCCACCAGGATTGCTTTCGCAACATCTTCTATCAGGTACAGCAACTCACGGCTCTTCTCCAGTGACATCGACCGGCTGGACTGCGCCTGGTAATACTCCACGATATTGGCAATCGGCTCTACCGTATTTGTATCGCGGCCAAGGAACTGGGCTTTGACAAACATGCAGGGTGAGGTCAGAAGCCTATCCACCAATGCGCTCTGCGAAATATTCTCCAGGGTTGCGACTGCCTCCAGATTGGTCGCCCCATAGTCGCTGATTTTGACCAACTTTTTGCTGGGAGACGAATTATCGGGCTCACTCACCCGGTTCAGGATAGAGTCTGGAACCGGAATAGGCTCGCACTCCCTAAACCAGTTGCGGTTCACCTCATTTGCCTTGGGAAAAATCCGCATATAGTCTTTGGAAACCGCATCGCGGCCCTCCCGATATTCCTTTAGACCGTTGTGACTCAATAAGCCGATAATATCTGCCGGAGCATCAGCGCGGATGATGGGGTCGGATGCTTCGGAGTGCAGAGTGTAAGGATATTCCTTGGCGAAAATAGGCTCATGGAAATGGAGCAGGATAACCACAGTATCATCCTGAAGGCTTTTACGGTCAAAGACAACTTCCCCTGGACCAACCCATTTTTGAATCATGTCGATGTCCGCCGCATTGTACGGGCTAAAGGCAAGATGCGTAGAGCAATTTGCGGAAATCGTAAGCCAACTCTCATATGTCTGGGAGAGGTCTTGAATGCTGTTGGCCGTCATGCAGAAATTGACATTCCGCTTCCGTGACGTGGCCAAAGCAAAATCCAATTTAAAGATTTGGCCGATGGAAGACATTTCGTGCAGGAGGAAATTTACCGGAGTGGGGATTGATACAGCGCCACGTTTTACAAGTGCGTCCGAGTCATTGAACAGGGACCTGTAAAACGCACCAAAGAAGAATGCGGCCACCCTGGCGTTTTGGCTATCCCTGCTGTATTTGATAAAATACGCGCAAGGGGCATTACCAGGCAGGTGCATATCCATAGGAACCGTATGCCGGGGAAATTCAGAGGCCGCCGGGTAGATTTTCAGAAGCGGCTCGACCAGGGACGACAGTTTCTTGAAGACATCCTGCTGCAGCGGCTCCGGGTGCTTTTTAAACTTCTGATAGGACTCAATGGCCATGCGGGCTGCGTTCCCCTGGAACTCCTCGGTGAAGAGCGTGTCCAGATACTGCAGGCCATATGGTGTTTTCAGGAGCTGGAACACCGCAGTCAGGGTCTTCTCATCGTATTCGATGCCATAGACGACACGCAGGATAAGCGCCGTCAGGAGGTCCTGCGCGGCAGCGGAAGATTCAGAGCTATCACCCCAGGCTGGGTCCACGATTGCATGTGCAAGGAAGGCGGCATAGCCAGGGTCCCCTGCCCCAGGACAATTCTCCGCATAGAAGAACGGCTGAAAAGGTTCCCAGCTATCGCTCAGTTCCGGGCGGTCCAGGTCCAGATACCGAACAGCATAACCCTTCGAACTCAAATACGAACTCATTGTATTGAAGAGCCTGCTCTCCGGGTCATTTATCAGAATGGACTCGCGGCGCTTCACGGCCTGGAAGATGAAGTTCTTGGCAAAGGACTCCAGTTTGTCTTGTCCCCCGGTAGCCAAGATGCTCCGATTAAGCCTGTTCCGGCCGTCCATACGGAACACGATAGGGTACTTTCCGCTATTATCAATCTGCCCCAGGATGGTGCCGAAAGCATTTGTCTCAGGCTGGATAATGGCTGCGTCCTGATAATCCGTCGGGCGAAGGTTCTGGATTGCTGCTCGGGACTTGGCCTTGAGTTTTTGTAAGATATCCATTAGATATACCTCCCTATATCTTGTTGTATATATTTTACCATTTAAAAATATATACGTCAAATTTTGAAGCAAAGAGAAAAGCCCCTGCGTTCGTGAGAACGTAGGGGCTTTCGTTAATACGGCGGAAGCGGATGACGAATCACGTTGTCGCCAACAGTGTCATCCCAATCCAGGAAATCACTGCGCTCATCCAGAGAGCAGTTCTTGTCGTCTTTGGCGCACAGGAAGCGCACGCCGTAAATTACCCGCTCAAACACGGGTTCTGTGTAGGGAATGCAATAATGATAGCTTATCTCGACCATTCTCGGGATACCCGGCTGCTGCTCCACGGCAATGTGGCCCACGATGACACTGGACCAGGCCAGGCCAAAACTGTCCACGATAGCGATGATTTCTGGCATATAGGTATCATCCCCGGTTTCTAGGTCGATTTCCTCTGGTGGCTTACTCCGTAAGAAGCAGTCGATATCGCTGTCCTCTGTTTCCTCGTTACGGCCGAAGGAGCCGACCACGATGACATAAGGGGCAATCGCCCTCAGGAATGATTCGAATAGTTCCATACACCCTCCTGCAAACAAGCCATCAGGTATAGTTTTACCCATTATGCTATACCTCACTTGAAAAGTAAGTCAGTGTACGCATAGATTTCGCCTTGGATGGACTCTTTTGTTCGCATCTGCCCGTTGTTCGAACAATCGACCACTAGCCAGCCCAGGCTGGAGGCAATCTCCAGCTCTGTTGCGCGGGCAGCTTCTTCCTGCTGGAGCATATCATCCGATATGGATGCGCCACCGGCTTGCGCACGAAGTTCGACAGGCACATCAAGATACAGCACGGTATCCGGCGCAGGCAGATGGAGCTTCATGTAGGCGGTATCGATGAGCCAGCGGTTATAGTCACGGCGCAACTCCTTGGGGAACCGCCCTCCCTGCTGGAGAAAGTTGTGGGGGACATACTTCTCGATGATGGCCAGGCCACCGGAATTATATTCTTCGCCCCAATCGACCCTGAAGGAGTGCCAAATATCCATCAGGTAGACCATAGTCGCCTCATAGATATCCGGTGGAGAGCCAAATACACCGGCCTCCAGTTTGCCTACAAGGGACTCGCAGTCATCATCCCACGGGAGGGACAGGGCAAAGACATTGGGAAGTCTCCATTGAGGGTTATTAGCCGCCGCATCCATGAGGAGGCAGCTCTGCTCTCGGACAATCCTGGTGACAGGCCCCTCCATCGCAATCAGATGACCATTTCGCATATTATATACCTCTTTTCATTTTAGGGGAAGCCCCGCACAAATAGTTGTGCGGGGCCTCAGTTTTACTGGTATCTTTCCGGGTGCTCGCCCATATCAATGAGCAAATCTGAGAGGTCAAGCTCCGACTCATACAGGAGGCCGTCTGCCGCATCAATCCAGGAGTGGTTCCCGTGATGCCAGCAGTGCCACTGACTGAAAGTCGTCGGGTCATGCATCTCCTCCAGGAATGCCGTCAGATTCGGCAAGCCCTCGACTGCGGCCGAGATGCTGTTGACGATATCGTCAGCATCACTCTCAGAACCACTTCCGATGTAAAAGGAGATGTCCGTGTTCTCCTTCTGCCACAAGAACTTCTTGTGCCAAAGGATACGGTGGCCATTCAACCGTTCCGCACATGTGAGGCGCTCATCGGATGAGCCTTCCACAGAAAGGAAGAAAAAGATTTTTTTGGAATTAGGCATAGATGAATCCTCCGTTCTCAGTCCCCAATGATATACAGCATGTAGAGGTCCCAAACGAACTTGGCAGCCTGTGACTGAGGCATCTGAAGGTCAGCACCATCATTGGTGCGGTCCGCAGCCCACTCATCGACTGCCGCCTGGAGCTTTGAGTGAAACCCAGCGCTGTTCTTCATGGTGGGGATATCACTGTTCCTAACAGGGAACTGCTCCGGTTGGTTGCCGATGTAGTCAGTGGCGTCCAGAAGGATGTCCACCGCCAGGTCACTTAAATCGCTGAGGTTATCCTTATCAGATACGTCCAAAGCCAGGATTTTATCTCGAACCGCATCATTGAAAATGGAACGATTCCAGAAACCTTTATACTGACTGTTGAAGAAATTCAGCCCTGTGTTGGAGTCCAAATCCTTGATACTCTGAACCAGTTCCGCAGCCTTTTCGTGGCCGAACGTGGAAATGAGAAGGTCAATGCCCTTCACCATCTGGATAGTCCCCTCGCAGGCTTTTTGAATGTTGCGGAACCGCTCAGCGTAGTACTCAGCGACCGTGATGTCGCCCTTTGGGCCAAACTCGCTCAGTACGGCGAGGTCAGCCGACATGGTTGCCCGGCCATTGAGGTTGTATTTCTTCCGTTTGAACGAAAGAAACTTCCACGACCCATGGCTGTAACGGTGCCCGATAATGGCATAGGGGCTGTCCTCCGTCAACTGGACATAGACATCCAGTGTTGGGACCGGCACTCCAAAGTCCCAGGTTATCTCAGCACGCATATGGTACTCCGCAAGTGCCGCCTTCGCTTCATCCGACTCGACCATCTCCTGTCGGAGCAGCCCCTGCAGGAACGAGGTTTTCCCGGCCAACTTCCGAATTCTTTCCTCCTGCGGGACTTCCAGAATCGCCGCGTTGATTTTCTCAATTACTTCATTCAGTGTCATTTCAGTTACTCCTTCCATAGAGAAGTGCTGCCACTCCCCCGCTATATCTGGCATCGAACCAGTGCCAGATGTCCTCCCGCTCCGTTCCGACCGGGAACCCATGCCAAGGCTCCGCCAAGGTCATATCGCTCTCCGGCTGGTCATCAAACGGTACATCTGCCAGCTCATGCCAAAGACTCTCCATGTACTTGTCGCAGTAGGAAGACGCCACCGTGAGAAAGGCATTGAAGCTCTCGGTGTCATAGCAGACGCCCTCTTGGATGAGGGAGCCATCACTATCCAGCAACCCAGCCTGAGTATTTTCCAGGAAATGCTTCTGCGCAGCGGCGTTGTAGCCGTCCATATCGCCCATGAAGCGCTTTGGGTCCGGTTGCCGATAGAAGTGGTAGAGCGACGGGCAAAGGTGATTCAGGACATACAGAAGCCTGTATCCCTCCATATCCTTCTGCGCGCCATTCGGGCCATGCTTGTCCATCATCTTTTTTGCCCAAGGTTCGGACTCTGTAATCCAGATGGGCAGTTTCTCCAGCAGACGCACGTTCTCCTTATATTGGAGTTTTTCTGCCAGGTCGGTTGCTCTTTTCGTGCTCAATGAAAGCCCTCCTTTTCGTCTTCAATCGAATTCTCCGACCATGACCTGAATGAATTTTTCTCTCGCTCTCTGGCCAGGCCAGCGAGTTTCAAAATATTCATCCAGGTCCCGATACAGATGCTTCTGCAAATCATCGGGAAGGCAGATGCCAGGGACTTTAGTCTCCCTGTGTGCCATAATATCCTTTGCCAATAGGACTTTGGCCTTGTGAAATGCAGCATCCAGGTCCTCCTTGGTAATCCAGCGGAAGCCGGACTCCAGGCACTGATACCCGGTGCCATGCCACGTGTTGGGCTTCAGGCAACTGGACAAAGAAATGCCATTGACTCCATCATAGCCGATGGTCATGATGACGTTTGACGGCTTATGATAGATAAGCCCCCAGGCACTGTCCCTACTATCGTACAGATAGGCGTCCACATCATCAGAGATGAGGGACTCCAACAGGACCTCCAAATGGCCTCTTTGCTTGATGTAATATTCAGACATGATATGCCTCCGTTCGTTCAGTGCTGTTCTTCAACAGGGATAAAGTGAAGTTCCCCGTCTCTTACATGCTCGGCCAGCAGTTTTGCAACGCTGGCGGCAGGGCCATCGTTCCAGTCATCCTCCACAACCGAAATTATGGACTCCGGCTCAACAAATACGGTGCTTTTTACAACCATATCCACAAAGCCAAACGCCCACGAATTGGCCTCGAAGGTGATGACCTTTGCCATTAACATCGCACCGATAGCCTGCTCCAGGTAATCGATATCCATATGAATCCACCTTCACTGGGCCGCTCTCTCAAGAAGACTGGCCATTTCAGTACCAGTCATCTTCACATAGAGACTGGCGAGAATGTTCTCGGCTTTGAATGCGACCAACCAATCCCCGCCTTTCTGCTCGATGAAATCGATGTGGAACGGACGGAGGTGGTCGGGTATCTCACTTATGAGGCCCGGGGCCACACGGCACCAGCAGACCTTGAGTCTGCGGGGTTCACCTTCAGGTGGACGCCGCTCGATTGTGGTATAATACTCGCCAAACTGTTTCTCCTTCCGATAGGAAATCTGAAACAGGCTGGCAGGTACGAACTGCGCGTAATGAACGCTGCTCCCCAGTATAAAAATCACTCCTTTTCACCATCCGGCAGATTTCGGAAAATATAGGTTGGAATGTCCTTGACGACGACCTCGTACAGAGCGCCGTGCGGCAGGCACTTGGTCGCCGCAATGTCCATAAGCAGGCACTCGTCATCCATGAGTCTGCTGATGGCCTGCTTGTAATACCGCAGGTCGTAGTCCAGCAAGTTCGCAAGGCTGTCCGGCATGAATCCCACAGCATAGCTGTTATTGGCAGCCATATCAATGGGGACCAGATGCTCAGTCAGCTCGAACAGGTTAAGGACAGCCTGAAGTTCGCTTGCGGTAGGGCTTGCGTCCAGTTCCATCTCAAACAGAACAGCGTGGTCCGTCACCGTCTTATGCCTAGCAGCATTCAGGGTATCGACCCATTCGGACATGCTCAGCTCGCCATCATCCGGCGCAAAGGCGGACTCACAGCCGCAGGCGTCGCCCACATAGTCATAGCCATCATCGACGTAGACCCCGAGGGCACTGTCAAATCTGGCCTTATAGAGCACAGGAAAAACTCTGCCGCACGCTTCACAGCGCTGATTCACCAGTTTCGTGCGCTGACTGGTCTCTCTGGCATTTTCAAAAGTGTCCATACGCAATCCTCCGTAAAAATAGAGGGGAGTGGCTGATGTGCCACTCCCCTTGCGTTTATGTGTCTTCGCTGCCGCTTTCGCACTCCGACATCAGGTCGTCGACGTCAGCGGCGGGGAACTGGAACTCATCAATGAGTTCCTCCCGAGTGAAGCCTAACTCAATGAACTGGGCCAGGGCCTCTCGGGAATGCCCACCGGCGTCATCAATCATCCGGTCAATGATGCGATTGATTAACTCCAGAGCACGTGCCGCCTCCATTACTTTACCTCCGCGTTGTAGCCATCAGGCGCAGGAACGAATCCATCGGGAGTGGAAATTACCGTCTCCCGGCCGAAATAATCGACCGAGATGACGACGCCGTTCCCGTCCATGTAAATGGCCGGGGTCATCGCGGCGACCAGTTTCGCCTGGCCATCCTGCAGTTCAAAGTACAGAATTGTGTCATCGGCGTCGACCAGAGTGATTTTCCCATCCTCAGCCATTTTTCCAACTACAAACGGTGCCTTGCCGACCACGGTCTGCATACCGTCAGCGGTCGTCTCAACAATATTGCCATCCGTATCGGTCTGGAACACGGGGCCAAGCATGGACACGACATTGTACCCATTCTCCGCATAGATGAGGTTTTCAAACTCGTCCATGCAGAGCGCGGGAGCGAGATAGGGGGTGAACTCCGTTTCATTGCCTTCCTCGTCTGTGGTGACGATGGTGCCATCCTCTTCCATGCGGATAGCATTTCCAATGGTAGGAACCACAGTAGTCTTGCCGTTCTCGTCCACAGTGTGGATGATACCGTTCGCATCCATCATGATGGCAGGGCCGATGTCGGTCGGCTCGGCGTCAGCAGCATAGGCAACGCCCACATTGCTGAGAATGGCGAATACAGCGGTCAGGAACAGGCAGAAGATGTGTCTTACGCTACGAGTTTTCATGGCTTTCATTGGTTCATTTCTCCTTTAAAAAATTTGTTGTATATATAAAAAAAGACAGCACACCCGAGAATCGGATACACTGTCTTGAGCCTTAGAATATATTTTGCGGTTTAAATTCAATACTTCCTTATTTGATGGAAATATCTTACCATGTTTTATTTTTTAAGTCAAATTTAGAGGGGCGGACAGAAAATCCTGTCCGCCCCTAGCGCAATTAAAAGGTGCTCTGCTCCTCAGCGCAGCAGAAGTGCGCTTCCACATACCCTTGAAGTTCCGCCAGATTACTCAGAATCTGCTTGATTGGGGTGATGCTGGAACTGCCTTCTTTGACATACTGGCTGTTTTCCTGATTGGCGAGCACATCATCAGCGACCGCCGCATTCATCGGGATGGTGATGCAGGTCTCCGCCACCTCGTTCTCCCTGCTCATGTGATACGTGATGCAGACATTTTTCCGCATTTTATTCTTCCTCCTTGAAATCGTTGTAGGCGATGGTGATAGGCTCATCCTTGGCCTCGTCATTGTAGACTCTGGCCATGAGCCCCGGAGTAAACACTGGAACAGCTTTCTGAGTCCCAGACCAATAGCCTATCTCGGCGAATTGGATGCGTTCCTGAGGGATGACACTTCTGGGGTCTTTCTGCTCAGGCTCGCACATTCCGCCGCCGGGGACATACTCGATTCGGGCGACAAGGACCTGTTCCCCACTGCGCTTGTTCAGGTAGATGTCGATTCCGGGGTACTCATTATCAGGCGCTTCTCGGGCAACCAAAGAACCCAGGGGTGTCTTGACGCCAAGCAGAGGCTCCTCCGCCTCCTCGACCGGCGCAGCCAGAGCAGGCGTCTGGAGTTCCTTTATCTGGTCCGGGGTTGCATAGAAATTGTATCCGCCGCTGTTGATGAAGAGGGAAATACCGTCGCTATTGATAATGACTTCCCTTACCACACCGCTCCAGTGGTAGTCCTTCTCATTGACAACCCGGTCAATCAAAGCGCTGGCCCGGCTGAGCATATCATCTTTCACAGCAGGCTTGGCTAATGTGAAGCCGCCAAGCCAGTTCATATCAAACTCCGGCTCGCTGGGCGCATAAGGAAGCCCTTCAGCCTGGATAACACTCTCTACCTCCGGCTCCGGGAAGTAGGAGTTCCCGTCAAACGCGAACCGGCCTTCCTGAAGGGCGGTTTTGACGACGTTCTCAACGATGTCCATGTTGCCATTATCGTCCGCACCAGTCTTGAGGATGGTATCCACCTCGTCATCGTTGAGCTGCAGGGTCACGCCTGCGCGGAACCATAAGTTTTTCATAATCAATCTCCTTTTTGAGGCTGGCCTGGAGAGAACCCCAGGCCAGCAATTTATTATTCTTCCTCGCCCATAAAAGGGCCCTGCGGGTAATTGCCGCACCGGATATAGCGGTTCCCTTCTGTGTCCACAGAAACGAGCGTGTATCCCAGGTGCTTGACGATTTGGCAGAAACCCCGATACGGGGAATGAGCCTCGAAGTGCTTGACCATAAGCGCCTCGGCCTTCTCACGAGACTCCGCGCCAAAGTGGTAGTCCCGACAGATGTACTCCCAGCTTACCGTGGTGGGCGGGGTATCCCGCTCGATGGTGCTGAGGTTCCCGTAGGGGTCTACCAGGGTATAGCGCCAGGTCTTCTTACTGGACTCCATATGATTCTGCATAAGACCCTCCATAATTACTTTGTCTGATAGACGATGTTGTACCAGAGTTCAACATCATCATAGCCGCCGCCATCGTGCTGCTTGTAAGTAACAGGGGTCACACTGATGCTGACGACATTGACCGTCTCGCAGAATCTGTTGACCCGCTCCTCAATCTCGCTGGGAGTCAGTCCGGTCCGCTCCATTCTCGGAGGACGTCCGATGCCCTGGCACTCACATACTGTAAAGCGAAACACTTTTACTTTCATTGAAAACAACTCCTTATCTCAGTTCAGTTCACGCCAGTTACAGATGGGCACATCTTCATCGAAAGAGAACTCAAATGTATCCGGGTTGCCTTCATCGTCTTCCACACGCAATCTTCCAGAAAGCCCGAGAGAGCGGCAGAGAATGGCGGCAAAGTTGTCGCCATAGTCGTAGTGGCTGCGGGTGCGGAGCACCAAGTGGCCATTCTCAATGTCACTGGCATCCCACCCAGCGCAGAACACGTGCTGTTCCTCCGGGTAATCCTCAAAAATCGCAGGCAGGTAATCAAGGGAGACAGCACCGGAAGCAGCGCAGCACTCAGCCAGCCGTTCCAAGTGGTCAACCAGCTTTTTCAATGCGGCGGGGTCTCCATCAAGTTTCAGAGTTCCGTAGTAGAACTTTGCCATTCGTGCTCCCTCCTCACCGATACCAGTATTCACCGTCTTCCCGCTCATCTGCCTGGACAACGGTCTCTTTGACGCCGGGGAGCACGATGTACTCCTCATCCAGGGTGTCGAGCATATCCGCAACATCCTCAACGACCTCAATGTCAAAGACTTCCCTAGTCTTCAGGTTGACCTTGCATCCGGTCTCGATAAGCGTACCTCCGTCCCAGACCGAGACAAATTTGGCTGGAACGACGGCCTCAACATCCCGGCCATGGGTCTTCTCCCACTTGGCGAAAGCCTTTTCCTGACTCCGCTTTAGGCAACCGGCAAGTTCTCCGATGAATGTCCCCACAGTATCCAGCAACTGGCAATCCGAACCATTGATATCGTCAATGAAATGAATCGAATAGTAGTCAGGGACTCCATCATCGTTTTTTCTTTCAATGAGTTGGGCTTTGAAAGCCTTCCCATCAAAGGTCATCAGGTCCATGTAATTGCTGCAGCGCTCCCCGTTTTCCGTGGCAGGCCCGGCCCCTAAAGAGTCGCGGAGTTGATTTGCCAGCCAGATACAGTCAGTGAACACAAATGGGATACCTTGTGGCGCAGACTCATCCTCGGCGGCGGCTTCTGCATCTCCGGTATTCATCCAAATCCGGCCACGGTTCTCATCGCCCATAGGGGAAACCATAAGAGCCTCGACACCCAGGGCAGTCAGGAAACTGGCTACCACTCTCCCCTGCTCGACGCTGGGGACGATGATATTGTTTCCAATGGCCGCAAACGGCTTGGCGGGATTCTTGGGCAGTGCCTTGGTAATGCGCTCATAAATCGGCTCAGATTCCATGAACTCCACCAGGGCCTGTGCCATTTCCGCAGTCATCACCTCCGGGAACTGGAAGTGCGGCTCCAACGTCGGCCGATAGGCAAAGGCAAAAGCCGCCGCCATCTCAGCCTCAGCGATGGTCTCCCAGGTGTAGTCCCCAAAGAACTCCTCCAGGGAGCCATAACCAGAATCCTCAGCGAATTTCTGCAGGAACCACTCCTTGATAGCGAGAATAGCCGTAGGCCGCTCGTCAGCGTAGCGGTTTTCTTCCCACTCCTCATCACTTTCCCACTGGGCATAGCCTTCAATCAAAAGGAAATCGCCAGTCAGCTTTTTGTTTTCCATGTTTCATACCTCCGATAAAAAATAGTGATAAGGAGGCTGGACATCACGACCCAGCCTCCTTTCAGAATAAGTTATGTGCAGAAGTTTCCTACCATTTCAGCGAACTTCTGCCTCTGCCGCTCAGATTTGACCCGGTTTTCAGCCAGTTTCCGCTCATTGCCGGGACGGAACTCCCAATAGGCGGACTGCTCGGCCACGGCCATGTCGATGAGATAAAACTCACCGTCCTCGGTCATCATGAGGTCGACAGACCAGGGGCCGGAGAGACCTCCCACATTGGCCATGTGCTCGGCAACAAGGGCCTCTGCCACGCCTTTTTTCTCCTTGAATGTGCTCTCAATCCGCTCACGCTCGTGGTCGAAGATGATTTTGTCCGTCGCATCATAGAGACGCCCGTAGACATAATCATAATCCCAGTAGTTGGCGGTAAATAGCACCTTCTTGAGGTCAAAGTCATAGAAGACCCGGAACTCAGAGCGCAGCGGCAACCCATGGTAAATACAGGGAGTCACTCTCTCGTCATGCCGGATGCGCTCCCGAACGACCAACTCACTCCAGCCACCACCCATATCCGCGCCGCAACAGGCTGCGGCGTAGTTGATGTTGATGATGGCGTCGGTCAGTTTGTCGGGCAGGACCATGCAGGACTTATCCGCATCGAACTTATTGCTGAAGTCTCCATTCTTTACAAAGAGGAGCCCCTGAATACCTGCCTTTTTCAGCCCTGGGCGTACGATGCTGTCCACCCAAGCCCGAACGGCGGCAATATCCTCATCCGGCTTCTCCATGTAAAAATGCTTCATCAGCTCCGGCGGCACGGAGAATACCGTGGACTTCGGAACCTTGATACCGCAGTCCTTGACGGCGGGCCACCAGTTGGAGAACAGGTTTGGCATAGAACGCTCCCGGGCAAAATGCCCGATGTGAGCATAGAACTCAGTTACAGTCCCTATTCTGCGGGGTAGGGCGTCGCAATCATCGCGTTCTACCAGCCAGCCGCCGAAGTAGCGGGCGATGGTCTCCATGATGTTCACCGCATGGCCCCAGTAGCCAATCCGAAGGATGGATGTTTCGGCCTTGACCATATCCGCCGCACCGAGTTTCTCATAGTACCGCAAGCCCTCATAGGTATTGATGTTGCGGTACTGGTAGTTCAGGAACCTCTTCTCACCCTCATAGGTGAAGGAAATCCAGCCGAATTCCGTCTCATAGTCTTTGGATTTGCCGTAAACTTCCTTCACGTCATCAAGTTCGGCGATGGGCCCCAGATTGTCCACCTTGAAATTCTTTTTTGCTCCCTTGTCGAACAGGAGTTTGACCATCTCAAACAGAACGTCAAAATCGACGTGTCCGTCGAGACGTAGCTCAGAGCTGACACTCATACTCTTTTCCTCCTTCTTACCCAGCAATTTCACTGATGGTGATTTCAAAATCTGCGTCCTTCAATTTGTCTCGAATGACAAACTTGGACGCATCGCCGTCCAAAACCTCGTACCCGGCACGGGCCAGATAGTTTGTGATTACAGAAAACAGTTCATCCATGTTAGAACCCCCTCCTTACTTGGCGTTGGTATAGGACTTAAATCTCTCGCAGTACGGGATAGACTCATCGACTTTACCGGCCATAGTCACTTCAGACCAATACTGCTGGGTGTCCATGGCATTGTCCGAGAAGGTCTCCTTGCTTTGGACCTTCTGCTCCATGTAGAGGCGCATCAGCCGTTCCATAGCAGCAGGGTCCTGCACATCTGGGAGTTTTCCATGAAAGCGGAACATCACCCGGGCCATTACGGACGGGTCCAAGTACTCCCCGGCCACCAGAGCGGTCTTAACGTCGTCTCGGCTGGCCATCAGGATTTCCTTCAGAATAATTTGACACATCCCGGGGTTCCCATTCGACAGCAAGGCGACGACTGCATACAGGTGGTCTGGGATAACGTCATCCAGGCCGACCAGCAACATCTTCCGCTTCAGGATGGAGCAGATAGGGTCTGTATAGATGTCAAACCAAAACGGAATGCCGTCCCGCCATAGTGTGAGGACGCCCATTACTGACTCGTTCACACCATTTCATCTCCTTCCCCATCGGCCTTGCGGATTCCGGGCGTATGGTCACATGCGTCTTTGCAGGACCAATCACGGTCAATGCCAGACTGGTTCACGCAGTGCATATGCTCACAGGCCAGGTTTGCAATGGTCTCTGTGTCGTTGAGCACCTCGTCTTTGCTTCTGCCGCGCTGCTTGAAGTACTTCTCCGGCTGGGCCTGGAGATACTTGATGATATCCGCCCTGGCCTGCTTATAGCTGAAATGCGGCTTCACTGCCGGGTCAGAGTTCTTCGTAACCCAGGCGCTGGAGCAGTACTCAGGTAAACTCTCAATGCTGATTCTGTCAGCACTGGGATGCAGGCAGAGGATGATGAATTTGTCCTCAAAATCCATCGCCCCGTACGGCTGTTCATGCTCTTCGGGGTGAAGTGCGGCATCAAACTCATTGTAGGCATTCACCAACTCAATGAGCTTGTCGCCCACACCATCCGCGCAGTGGAAGGCTTCCCATCTGCGCTGGCCGGTGGGTTCCTCCCAGCACAGGACCCAGCTT
>OJMH01001802.1_pt1 | contig 20091 bp, 30 predicted proteins | sample 1597111 | NCBI WGS metagenome assembly OJMH01 (sample SAMEA2452115, study PRJEB22498) | human gut metagenome | reverse complement strand
AGAAACAATATAAACAAGTCATTGTTTACGCCTAAAGTGCTCAAAATTAATTACTTATATATGCTGTAAACAAAGAAACAATAATTTCATTAAATCTTTCCGTATTAAAAGCCGGTATTTCTTATTGACCTTAACGTTAATCGGAAATTAAGGAATTAAGTTTGGAATATATAGGGGCATTGTTTTTATTGTTTCTTTGTTTACAGCAATTCCAAAGCCGCACTAGAATTGCTGTTTAATTATTTTTAACAGATAAATTCTCAAAAAAAATAATGGAAAATTTTTTTCTTTCGAGAACAGTCTGTATATTCGCATATCGAAAATAAGATAATAAAATTCACCAAAATATGGAACAACAATTTAATATAGGTAATGTAATTGAGCACTACAAGCTAAATACAGAAGATTTAGCGAAGGTGTTATTTCCTACTGTTAAATATCCGAAACAGGCATTTGACCGTGTGTTAAAGGGTGAAGCCAATTTGGATGTTATACAGTTAGAGCGATTGGCTAATCATATTGGCGTGTTAGTAACTGATTTGTTTTCAGCAAATACTTGGAAAGGTTCATCTGAAGATGGATGCCTAACAATGCTGAAAGGCGAGTATAAAGTAAAGCTGAATTATAAAGGCGTGTACGTATCTATATATAAGAATAATGAGCTTATCCACCAAAAACTCTCAAACGTACCAGATATGACAGTAAACGAGTTTATTAACTATTTAGATAACTTCATTAAAAATCACGAAAATGGAAACCATTAAAATTTCTGTTGAGGTTAGCGTAAACCTGTCTGAAAATACGCAGAAGTTTTTAACTTCATTGTTTGCAGCAGGAGTTCCAAGTGGAGCTCAAGTAGCCGCTTCAGTTTCTAAACCTGCTCCTACTACGCCAGCAAAGCCAGCTCCTGCAAAACCTACTCCCCAGCCTGCAGCACCTGCCCAGACTCAGAGCGCTGCCGAGCCTGCTCCTTCAGCACCTGCTGCTCCGGCTGCTTCTTCTGCCTCTAAGAGCATTGAGGATGTTCGCGGAATGCTTGCAAAAAAGGTCAACGAGCACCGTGATGTAATCAAGCAGAAACTCAATGAACTTGGAGCTCCGAGTGTAACAAAGCTTGACCCGGCTAAGTATGACGAAATGTATAACTTCTTAGAGTCACTGTAATTATGTCGAGTACAAAGAAGTTGCAAAAAGCAGCTCAGAAGTTTCGCAGAGAAAATCCAGAGCTTTATGCTCAGTGTGCTATTCAATGTCATTATTTGGCAAAATTGATAAAAGAATATGGCTCAAGCGACAAGTAGTACTAAACCACAGAAACATAGCCAGAGGAGCCATGCACTCCTCTCGGCTTCTGGAGCAGGAAGATGGCTGAATTGTACTCCATCTGCTAAGCTTGAAGATGAATACAGAGAAAAGAAGTCTTCAGTATATGCAGAAGAAGGTACATTAGCTCATGAGCTCTCAGAGCTTTACCTGAGAAAAGATACACTTAATAGCATTAGTGAACAAGACTTTGACCAAAGGCTCGAAGAGATAATGGCAAATGACCTGTTCAGCGAGGAAATGCTTGAAGTTGTACCTATCTATACGGATTATTGCTCAGAACAATTAGCTGAAGCAAAAACTGAAAATCCGTTGGCTGTTATGGAAATTGAGCAGAAACTCGATTTGATAGAATATGTGCCTGAAAGCTTTGGAACAGCTGACTGTGTTGTTATCAATGACAATCTTATGGAAGTTATTGACTTAAAATATGGAAAAGGTGTTCCAGTATATGCTGAATGGAATAAGCAACTTATGCTTTATGGGCTTGGAGCTTTGCAGAAATATGATACAATGTATGATATAACGGAAGTGCGATTGACTATTATACAGCCTCGCATTAACAATATATCAAGTTGGCAAATATCTGTCGAAGAACTCCGTAAATGGGCAGAAGAGGAGCTTAAGCCAAAAGCGCAACTTGCTTTTGAAGGTAAAGGAGAACTCAATGCTGGAGATTGGTGCAGATTTTGTGCTGTGCGTAATCAGTGTCGTAAGCTTTATGAGCAACAACTCGAAATTGCACAACATGAATTTGCAGACCCAGAGTTGCTAACCGATGATGAGATTGCTGATATAGTTAAGCGTGTGCCTAAGCTTATAGAATGGGCTAATTCAATAACAGAATATGCACAAACTAAAGCGGTTAACGAGAATAAGCAATGGCCGGGGCTTAAATTAGTTGAAGGAATTAGTCGACGCAAATGGGTTGACGAAGACCAAGCTTCTAATGCAATTTTTGCACGTTGCCCTGAACTTTCAGAAGATGAGATTTTCAATATGAAGCTTAAACCGATTACTTCTATTGAGAAGTTAGTAGGCAAAAAGCGTTTTGAGGAAATACTCTCAGATGTGGTTATCAAGCCACAAGGCAAACCTACTCTTGTACCTCTTGAAGACAAGAGACCAGCAATGGGATATGCTCAAGCACAACTAGATTTCAAAGAATAATAACAACTTAAATTAAAAGACAATGAGTAATCAAGTAAATTCAACCAAGGTTGTAACTGGCAAAGTAAGATTTTGCTATGTAAACGTATTCGAGCCCACAGCTATGAATGAGGGCGATACTCCTAAGTATAATATCTGCGTTCTTATTCCTAAGAGCGATACGGCTACTATTGACAAAATCAAGAAAGCCATAGAAGCTGCAAAGGAAGCAGGTAAGGCAAAACTCGCAGATAAGAATGGCCGTATTCCAGCAAACCTCAAATTGCCTCTACGCGATGGCGATGAAGAACGTCCGGATGACCCAGCATTTGAGGACCACTATTTCATCAATGCAAACTCAATGCGTCAGCCGAGCATTGTGGACCGCTCACTCAATCCAATCATGAGCAGAGACGAGTTCTATTCAGGTTGTTATGGCCGTGCTTCAATCAACTTCTATGCTTTCAATGTTTCATCCAAAGGCATCGCTGCCGGATTGAACAATCTCCAGAAGCTCGAAGATGGAGAGATGTTGGCTGGTGGCTCAACAGCTGAAGAAGATTTCGGTGGAGATAATGCTGTTCAGGATGACGATATGATGTAATTTCCTCTCTGCATTAATGAGTATAGTAGTTTAATGGTAAAACCACAGAGTAGCATTGATTTGTTGCCTGTTATGCGGGTTCGAGTCCCGCCTATACTCCTATTATAATATATAAATGAAATATAATGGCAAAAAATCTTTTTATAGACGTTGAAACATATTCATCTGTAGATATTAAAGAGTCTGGAGCTTATAAGTATATTGAGTCACCAGACTTTGAAATTCTTATAATAGGATATGCTTTAGATGATAGCCCGGTAAAGATAGTAGATTTGGCTCAAGGTGAAGAAATGCCTGAAGAGTTTGAAGAAGCTTTGCTTGACCCAGATTGTGTAAAAGTGGCGCATAATGCAGTATTTGAGCGCTTGAGCTTTAAGCGTATAGGATATAATGTTCCAGCAGAACAGTGGTATTGTACCTCTGTAAAAGCTGCATATTGTGGTTTACCACTTTCTTTGGACGGAGTATCAAAGGCTCTTAATCTTACAGATAAAAAGCTAGATACTGGTAAAGCACTTATTAAATACTTCTCATGCCCATGCAAAGCAACTCGAGTCAATGGCATGCGTACTCGGAATTATCCTGAGCATGCTCCTGAAAAGTGGGAAATGTATAAGGAATATAACAAGTATGACGTACTTGCAGAGCGTGAGATATTTAAGAGATTAGAGGCATATATCATTCCTGATATTGAGCGCAAGATGTATGTGCTTGACCAGAATATAAACGATAGAGGTATTTTGGTTGATATGGAATTAGCAGAGTCTGCTATCGCAGTAGATAACACATATACTTCTATCTTAACGCAACATGCTCAACAGCTAACAGGGCTTGAAAATCCAAACTCGCCTGTTCAAATTAGGCAATGGATTGAAAAGACAACAGGATGTGTTGTTATGTCACTTTCAAAGGAAACAATGCCTGATTTAATGAAAGAGTTTGCAGATTATCCAGATGTTATTGAGTTGCTTAATATACGCAAAAAGCTCTCAAAAACGTCTATTAAGAAGTATTATGCTATGCTTAATTGTGCCATGAAAGACCATAGAGTCCGTGGTACATTTCAATTCTATGGTGCAAATAGAACTGGACGATGGGCAGGTAGGCTATTGCAATTGCAGAACTTATCAAAAAATCATATATCGCATATAGAAGTACCACGTGAAATGATTAGAGCCCGTGATTGGGAGTCAGTTGAGATGATGTATGATGATGTTGCAGATATTTTGTCTCAGTTAGTAAGAACAGCTCTTATACCACCAAAAAATATGAAATATGCTGTAGCAGATTTTTCTGCTATTGAAGCGCGTGTTATATCTTGGCTTGCTGATGAAAAATGGCGATTAGATGTATTTCACGGCGATGGTAAAATATATGAGGCAACAGGAGAAAAAATGTTTGGAGTACCAAAATCTGAAATTAAAAAAGGCTCAGTACTTCGCGACAAATCAAAAATTTCAGAACTTGCGCTTGGCTATGAAGGCGGTCTTGGCGCATTGAAGCGCATGGGAGGAGACAAAATGGGGCTTTCAGATACTGAAATGATAAGCCTTGTGCGTAAATGGCGAATGGCAAATCCTGCTATCGTAGACATGTGGAAAGAAATAGATGAAGCCTCTAAAGAAGCAGTTAGGTATCATAGAGCAGTAAAATGCACAAGCAAAAATGTGATATTTGACTGTGATGGAGAATTTATGACAATAGAATTGCCAGTTGGTAGAAAACTATTTTATTATAAGCCAGAATTTAAGGATAAAAAAATAGGTCGTTCATCTGTGCCTATTCGTAGTCTATGCTATAGAGGTATTGACCAGACAACGAAACAGTGGATAAGTATAGATACGTATGGTGGTAAATTAACAGAAAATATTGTGCAGGCAGTATCAAGAGATTTATTAGCTGATGCTATGCTTAGAATGGAAAAAGCCGGTTATGGAATCGTTGGCTCAATACACGATGAAGTAATAACAGAAGTTCCTGAGATTGACGCGCAAGAATGGTATGATAATTTAGTTAAGATAATGTCCACCCCTCCTTCATGGGCTTATGATTTGCCACTTAATGCTGATGGTGGTGTTATGGACTTTTATCAAAAGTAATTAAATATAGCAAAATGCCCTAATCTTTACATAAAGCATGAAGATTAAAAATATGATTTGGTTGTGTTTATATATTGTTTACGCATATTATGCAAGTAGATAAATTGAAATATGATGAAAATTTGAGCATAGCAGTTGGACTAAATGTTTCAAGTAAAGTATGGAAAAATACCAAAACTACTTGGAGCAATTTAGTTCAAAAGCTAGCTACTCCTGTAGTAACCGCTGAAACATATAAGCGGTTTATGAGTGCCACAAAAGAAGAGCAAAGTAAGATAAAAGATGTAGGCGGATTTGTAGGCGGATTTCTTACAAATGGTAGGCGTGATAAAACAAATGTACTTTACCGCCAGTTAATTACATTGGATATTGACTTTTCTCATGAGAACTTTTGGTGGGACTTTACAGTGCTATTTGGTTGTGCTGCGGTTATTCATTCAACTCATAAGTCATGTCCTGAAAAGCCACGACACAGATTGATAATTCCACTTGATAGAGAAGTATCGCAAGAAGAATATCAAGCTATTGCTCGAAAAGTCGCTGGAGACCTAAACATTGATTTGTTTGACCAGTCAACTTTTGATGTAAATAGACTTATGTTCTGGCCGTCTGTATCATCTGATATGGAATATTACTTCGAATTTCAAGACGGACCTTTCCTTGAAGCTGATTATATCCTTGGGCTATATGATGATTGGCATGATACGAGCGAATGGCCAACTGCTACAGATAGCACAGATGTAATAATGCAAGCTATCAAAAAGCAAGAAGACCCAGAAGATAAAAAAGGCATAATTGGTGTTTTCTGTCGTACTTATACTATACAAGAAGCTATTGAGACTTTTCTTTCAGATGTATATACACCAGCTGGAGAAGGGCGATATACGTATATAAATGGCTCTACAGCTGCGGGCTTAATAGTCTATGATGATAAATTTGCATATTCTCATCATGGAACAGACCCTGCCGGAGGTAGACTATGTAATGCATTTGACTTAGTTCGCATACATAAATTTGGCCATTTAGATACGGGCAAAGAAAAAGAAGACAAAGATAAAAAGAGCTTTAAGGCAATGGAAGAATTTGCCTCTAAGGACTCTACAACAAAAAAGCATATTGCTGAAGAAAAGTTTGCTGAAGCTAAATTCGAGTTTGCAGAAGAAGCAAAAGCAGAAGTTCCTGAAGAATATGATACTTCATGGACAGAAGAGCTTAACGCTAATACAAAAGGCGAATATGATAATTCTGCCAATAACTTGAATATAATAATTCAGCATGACCAATTCTTAAAAGATGTATTTAAGCTAAACATTTTTGATAATAAAAGATATGTTACACGTTCGTTACCATGGCGTAAAGTCGATACTGTGGAGCCTCTTCGTGATGTTGATTATTCTGGTGTCCGTAATTACATTGAGTGTGTTTATGGCATTGTGTCAAGTCAGAAAGTGGATGATGCACTTGCGCTTGAATTTGAAAAGAAAAAGTTCCATCCGATAAGAGACTATATATGTGCTCAAAAGTGGGATGGCATACCAAGAATTAATACACTGTTAATTGATTACTTTGGAGCAGAAGATAATGCCTATACTAGAGCTGCCATTAGGAAGATGTTGGTGGCGGCTGTTGCGAGGGTATTCGAGCCAGGCATTAAGTTCGACACAGCGCTTATACTTGTCGGAGAACAAGGAACATATAAAAGTACTTTCGTTAAAAAGCTCGGCATGGAATGGTTCTCAGATACATTCACGACTGTGCAGGGCAAGGAGTCATTTGAGCAGATACAAGGGGCGTGGCTGGTTGAAATGGCAGAGCTTTCAGGCCTTAAGAAAGCAGAAGTAGAGTCAATCAAGCACTACATATCAAAAAGAGAAGATATGTTCAGGCCGGCATATGGTAGAACAGTAGAAACATATAAGCGTCAATGCGTATTTTTTGGTACTACTAACAACAAAGATTTCTTACGTGACCCGACAGGAAATAGACGATTTATGCCTATAGATGTAAGGCCAGAATATGTCACAAAGTCTGTAAGCGATGACCTCACGCAAGATGAAGTAAATCAAATATGGGCTGAAGCATATCAGTTATATTTAGCAAAAGAGCCTTTATACCTCGTTGGTGATGAAGATATAATTGCTAAGATTGAGCAACATAAACACTCAGAAGCGGATGAGCGAAAAGGTATTATTGAAGAATATCTTAACACTAAATTTCCAGATGGCTGGGATAAAATGGACCTGTACGACAGAAAACGTTGGCTTGAAGACCCATTGTCTAAAAACGGTACAGTGCAAAAAGACTTTGTCTGCATTGCTGAAGTATGGTGTGAGTGCCTTGGCAAAGATAAGACAGAAATGTCAAGATATAATACCAGAGAGATAAATGAAATTCTTAGGTCATTGCCTGAATGGGAAGCTATAGCATCCACTAAGAACTTTCCTTTATATGGTAAACAAAAATACTATAAACGTAAAGATAGCTTATTATGATAGCAAATTTTTATAAAACGCAATACGGAAATTACCGTAATTCTGTGCTTCTTGTAACAAGAAATATAGAACATATTCCATCTGTCAAAACGGTCGTTATATACAATGGCCAAAAGTTTTGTGTTGACAAACTGGAATTTAATTTGGATAAGTGTGAGTATAACATTTATATGGCCAGGTTATGAAATATGTAATACTAAGAGCTGTATGCAAATTCTCCAATGGTTCTTTAAGAATAATAAAATATGATGAAAACCATGTAACAGAAGAGAATGCTTGCAATGACGTAAATGAATTTAGAGCAAGACTAAAAAATGAGCTCAATACATCTTTGCAGATATTAGGAATAACTGTTGTAAGTATTGCTTTGACCTATGAAGAAAGAGACGGTAGACAGTGAAAAAGTTGTAGAGCGCAAATTGGTTGAGCTTGTTAAGATAAATGGTGGCATGTGCATAAAACTGCTGTGTGACCAACTTATAGGCTTACCAGATAGAATGTGCTTATTTCCGGGCCATAAAATAGTTTTTGTGGAATTAAAAACGACTGGGCAAAAGCCTAAACGCATACAGGTATATATGCACAATAAGCTTAGAGCTTTGGGTTTTAGAGTTGAAGTAATAGATACGATAAAAGGCGTTGAACAATTTATAGATAGTATAATTTATGATAATGATAAGTAACATAGTTGCATTTATAATGGGTGCTTTGTTTGGTTTAGCTTGTTTAGCTATATTTAACAGTAACAAAAGATGAAAGAAACAGATTTACATAAATACCAATTAGCTTGCGTGCAGCATATAATCGAGCATCCATTTTGCGGTGTATTTGTAGATATGGGCCTTGGCAAAACCATATCAACTCTTACTGCTATAAATTATTTGATGTTTGATTATTGTGAAGTTAATTCTGTATTAGTTATAGCTCCAAAGCGAGTAGCTGAGTCAGTTTGGCAAGAAGAAGCAGAGAAATGGGAACATACAAAGCATTTGCACTTTTCTAAGATTATAGGTACTGCTAAACAGCGAATAGCAGCTGTTATGGAAACAAAAGCTGATATTTATATCATATCAAGAGATAATGTTGCATGGCTTTGTGCTTTATATGGCGGAGGCAAATTACCTTTTGATATGGTAGTAGTCGATGAGCTTAGCAGTTTTAAGTCTTATAAATCAGAGCGTTTTAAGGCATTACGCGGCGCAAGACCTTATCTTAAAAGGCTAGTAGGACTAACTGGTACACCTGCTCCAAATGGGCTTATTGATTTGTGGCCTCAAATATATCTTATGGATAGAGGCGAGCGCCTTGAAAAGACAATATCCAGATATAGAGAAAGGTATTTTCAGCCAGGTCAAACGAATGGTCATGTCGTATATTCATACGATTTGATGAGTGACTCAGAATATCTAATACATAAGAAAATAGAGGATATTTGCATAAGCATGAAAGCTGATGATTATCTTGAAATGCCGTTTAGGACAGATAACTATATAAAGCTTAGAATGCCTGAAGCTCTAAAGAAGCAATATGATGACTTTGAAAAGAATAAAGTGCTTGACTTAATAGGCGCTACTGAAACGATTGAGCAAGAAGACGAAAATGGTAATTCAGTATTTGTTGAAAAGCCTGTGGAAGTAAACGTAGTCAATGCCGCTGCTCTTTCAAATAAATTACTTCAATTTGCTAATGGAGCTATATATGATGAAAAAAGAAATGTGTTTCCAATTCATGATATTAAGCTTGAAGCTCTTAAGGAGATAATCGAGGACGCAAATGGCCAATCTGTGCTTGTGGCATGGACCTATCAGTTTGATAGAGATAGAATTGTTGAGTACCTTAAAAAATATAAGCCAAGAGAGCTTAAAAACAATAAAGATATTGAAGACTGGAATGCTGGTAAAATACAAGTTATGTTAGCGCATCCAGCATCAGCAGGCCATGGACTTAATCTTCAGGCAGGAGGCAGTATAATAGTTTGGTTTGGGCAAACATGGAGTCTTGAATTATATCAGCAGTTTAATGCTCGATTATATCGGCAAGGACAGCAAAATCATGTTGTTATAAATCATTTGATATTGCAAGGCACTCATGATGAAGATGTAATCAGAGCACTTAAAGCAAAAGATAAAAAGCAAAATACCTTAATGGATAGCATAAAAGCAAAAATTGACAAATATAAAAAATTTATGTAATATGGGACGTAATGGAAAACAAGCTCCGGTATTTCCGGAAATGGTAAAATTTGTTAACGATAATGTTGGCAAGGTTGTCAGCTCGAGCGAAATTCTACTTGGCAAAGAGCCAGGTAGAAACTCTGAAACTGCATATCTTTATAAGTTTGCAAAATTAGGATATGTTGAGCCAATGGAAGAAGGCTTTATTAAAGACAAAGGAGCAAAATTCAGAATTGTAAAGGAATTTCCTGAGCACTATAATTCTGTTATGCTTATGGATGAACTGAGAGTAGCAAATGGGTATATACCAGATACTCACAAAAGACAAATATACTAATATATGAAAGCACTAGATACACAGATAGGTGGCGATCACTATAAAAACATGAGCATGCAACCAATAGAGCTTATAACTGCTTTAAGATGCTCCTTTATACAAGGATGCATTATAAAATATATTAGTAGGTATAAAGCTAAAAATGGAGTGCAGGATATAAAGAAATGTATTCATTATGCTCAGTTAGCTATTCAGTTAGGAGATAAAAGAAGATGCAATGATAAAACTCTCTCTCTTAACATAAATAAGTTTATTATTAAAAATAAGCTAGCGATACTTCAGCGGAGAATTATTACTCAAACTGCATATAATAACTATGAGCAAGTTATTCAATTTTGCAAAGAATTACTGCAAATAGAATATCCAGAAGAGCAATAAAATCTGGCTAAGTTAAAAAGTGTTAGATTGAGCAAATAATATAGGAATATTTTCTATTCTCGGAGAAAATTAGTATATTCGCATATCTAAATAAAGATAATAAAATGGACAAGAAAAGAACTTTTCAGCAAATAGCCAAAGATATAAAGTCAACATGGCTTAATGTATATTTTGGTGCGGTGCCTTATTTAGAGGCAATGTTAACACTTGACACTTCAGACCCGAATGCTATGTATCTTTATGATACTGCAGGAGATATTGTTAGATACTTCTTGGCAAATGCACAAACATTTAGAGGTGCTGATGCAAAAAGATTAAAAGCAGAACTAAAATCAATGCTGTAATGCATGAGAAGATAATATCTTTGCTTGAAGAAAACAACAGCTTACTGAAAGAGATTTTAGCTATGTTGAAGAAATTTGATAGCGAAGAATATCAATCCGAACAAGATGTAAGGCAGTTTACAATAAACGTATCTGCCAATGCAGTATGCGAGCTGCTGAAAAATAACAAAGAACTTAGAGATAAAATTAAAAGCAGTTTTAACTTATGAACATCTTAGAACAAGCAAACAAGATTGTAAATGAACGCTCAGAGGAAAAAGAGCGTCAATACGGACCATTTCAGGCATCAATGGAAAAAGCAGCAGCTATTTATAATTTGATGTCGCCAAAAGACCAGCAAATTACAACAGCTGGAATGTATAGAGCAATGATTGCTCTTAAGCTATCACGTGAGGCATATAGCCACAAAGAAGATAACTTGCTTGATGCAGTTGCTTATATGGGCGCATTAAATAATTACCTTGAACTTAATAACTCAAAATGATATGACACAGAAAACAGATTTTGAAGATATAAAAGCTGAAATTCTTAATCGCGCTAAAGCAGCTAAAGCATGTACTGAGCAATACAGACGAGCGTATAAATCTGAAACACTTCAAGAATTATGCAGCGTTATTAAAGACAATTTTAATTGGTGCTTTAACAACAAAGTTATTACTTCTGACTTGCTAATGCAATATCGTGAGGATTTTGCTCAAAATGATATATTTATCAACATTTCGGTTCGGTCTGGGTTTCTTTTGTGCGACAATGTCACAGTGAAAGCACGGGGTAATGCCACAGTGAAAGCATACGGCAATGCCACAGTAGAAGCATGCGACGATGCCACAGTAGAAGCATGCGACAATGCCACAGTGAAAGCACGGGGTAATGCCACAGTGAAAGCATACGGCAATGCCACAGTGAAAGCATACGGCAATGCCACAGTGAAAGCATGGGGTAATGCCACAGTGAAAGCATGCGACAATGCCACAGTAGAAGCATGGGGTAATGCCTATTGTACTTCATACTGTATTATAGAATGCAAATTATCTGACGGTGCTATTTATAGAGTAAAAAGCACAAATACTGTGTATTATTCATCTGACAACATAAATTTTATTAAACAATAATTATGGCAAAAGTTTACAACACAACAGACCTCAGACCTGACCAGGCCTTTGAGCGTCACGTATTCCACAGAGACCAATTTGCGCATTATCTGCGATGGACTCATATCTTGAAAGAAGCTAAGATTGGCGAGTCCATTGTTGATTTTGGCTGTGGAGCTGCTAACTTGCTTGAGGTATTATACCGAAACAAGTTTAAGCAGAAAGAATATATCGGTATCGATATTCGTGAAAAAACAATTCAAGAAGCAACTGAGAAGTATGCCAATGTACCTTGGGCTCATTTCTATGTTGCTGACCTTGCTAAAAACTACATGGATTTCAGCAAGTTTAATGCTGACAAAGTCTGTGCTTTTGAAGTGCTTGAGCATGTTGGCAAACAGAATGCAGATGCATTTTTGGAGAACTTTAAGGCTTGTGGCAATAATAACGCTACTTATTACCTTTCAACTCCAAACTATGACCCATCTGTAGGAGCAGCTGGTAATCATACTTATGACTCAGGTGATGGTCGCGGAGTTGATGTGCAAGAGTTTGACCATTGGGAGCTTGAAGGCATATTGCTGAAACACTTCAACATAGTAAAGAAGTTCGGTACATTTGCTTCGGCTAAAGACTATAAGCCACTGATGAACGATTGGCAACAGAAAATGTTTGATGCTCTTAAAGAGTATTATGACTCAAACCTCATTGCCAATATCATGGCTCCTATGTTCCCAGATGCTTCACGTAATACTCTTTGGGTATTAAAGCGTAAGCCGGGAGATGTAAAAGTTGCTCCTAAAGCCACTGAGCAACCAAGTTTATTCGATGACGATTTAATGTAACAGATATGTTGAACTTAATTACTAATTTGGCATCATTATGAAAAGTTTAATTTCAGTAACTCCAAGAGAGTTTAAACGCAACTTCAATGAAGTAATGGATATGTGCACAGATATGTGCATGACAACCAATCAGGAGATTGTTATCACTGTTCCTACGAGCAGAAAGTCAAATACTCATGCAAAAATAGCCAAGCTTATTCCTGTAGAAGGAGGTATTAAGTATGAGTACAATAAAGAACTTATGAATAAGCATGGCATTGATGCTTCTAATCCTAAGCTTTCAAAAATTGGAGCTATCATGGCTGATGCTTTTGAAAAAGAAGGAGTTTACAGCCTTATAAGTCCAGAAGTTGAACATAGACTTGCTAGAGCCGTAGAAACAGCAGCTAAGGAACTTGTTAAAATGATGTAGTCATGAAATTTGCAAAAATAAGAAATGTAAAGTCCCCTGTTCGTGGGACTGGTAAAGCAGCAGGAATTGATTTTTTCGTTCCTAACTTTGGCAGTAGTAAAGGCTTTATTGTAAATCCAGGAACTGATGTTTTGATACCATCAGGTATTAAGATGGAAATTCCAGAAGGATATATGCTTATGGCAGCTGATAAATCAGGAGTTGTAACTTCTAAATGGGCTTGCCTTGGAGCTGGTAGAACACCGAAAGCAGAAGCATTTGAAAGCGTCGTTATCCTCGGAGCCAAGATTGTAGATGAAGATTACCAAGGTGAAATTCATATACATGTTGTTAATGTCGGTAAAGCCAAGGTCCACATTAAGCCAGGTATGAAAATAGCACAATTTATTCTTGTGCCTGTGTCGTATGAAGGCCTTGAAGAAGTTTCTGAGTCAGAGCTTTTCAGCCGTTCATCTGAGCGTGGTGATGGAGCACTCGGGTCTACTGGGTCATACTAAGGATTGATTTTCACATTATTCTCGCGCGCAATATCGCGCTTTAAGTACATGAATGATTGAATAATAATGGAATAATAAGCGTGCTTTAGAACGCGCGAGAATATATAAACTTTAAGCACATGAAACAGCTCAAGAAGAAAACAGTTGAAATTCCACGAGTTATTTATACAGACCAATTTCTTAGATTTGTGGCTGTTTATGCCAACAGGTTTAAGGCCACAAATGGATATGGCAGATGGCTTGCTGAATATAGGCGAATGGATGAGCATGGATGGTTTAAGCCAGAAAAGTTGAGAGAGCTTTATGTCGATATATTAAAAGATACAAGCACATTGTCTTATATATACTGGGATGCAGTACACTATATTTGTATACAAGCTCTTGATGCTGCTAAGGCTTTTGCTTCTGCAAACTCATTTGATGTTAGAGTTATAACTGGCGAAATTGCAGTAAATGATGATGGCGAAGAACTTACAGGCTTATCTATGGGAGAAGCAATAAGTATTTGCGATGCCATGAATGAAGAAGCTGAAGAATTGTTGTTTAGAGTTTATAACAGCAGCACCAATAAAATAGTTAAGTGATATGGGAAAAATTCAATACGGTGTATTTGACTCAACAGGAATGCTGCTTAGGTATTTTAATACTTGGAAACAAGCAGAAACTTTCAAAATATCAAATGGCAGAATGGATTGGCAAACAAAACAAATTTGGATAGAATGAACATAGCTTATAAAAATGCTACTGAGGCTTTTGAAGACCTATACGCTTTTATTATAGGCCAAGGAGTAAATACTAACGTCGGAACAAAAGCTGTTTACAATGTTGGTTTTTATTTACTTAATCCTCAGCAACGTGTCATAACAACAGAATGGCGTAAATTCAGCGAACGATATGCAGAGCGCGAATATGCCTGGTATATGTCTGGAGATAGGAGTGTAGCTGAAATTAAAAAGCATGCTCCTATGTGGGATAAAATGCATGGTGGAGATAACATTGTCAATTCTAATTATGGATGGCAGTGGACTCGCAATCACCAATTGGCAAAGTGCATTGAGCAGCTTAGAGAGAATAAAGATACCCGTCAAGCTTGGCTTACTATATTTGACGGCAAAGAAAAAGATGACTATAAGTATGATACACCTTGTACACTGTCAGTCGGATTTGATATTAAGCCTCAAATAGGAACTCTTGATATGTGTGTAACTATGCGAAGCAACGATTTGGTTTATGGTTTTTGCAATGACCAGTATTGCTGGACAAAACTTCAACAATTAGTCGCAGATGAGCTCGGTGTGCCAATAGGCACTTATTACCATTTTGCTCATGATTTGCATATATATAAGAGACACTTCGATATGCAAGAAAAGTATTATAAACAACAACTTAAAAACTTATAAAAATGAAAAAGGTACTTAAATTTTTATGGAGATGTGTAGGTGTACTTTATTTCCCTATATATCTATTGGCCTGGGTATTGCATAAAATAGCAAGGCTCATGCTTGCAATCGCATATTTTGGATTGCTTAACAAGCAAGTTGGAAAAGATATAATCAAGTCATTATTTAAGAGGCATGGAAGATATTAAGCAATATGGAGACTTAACCGAAAAGGAACTCTTTGAATTTCTCGATGAAATTAAAAGCGATGATGAGGATATTCAAGAGGCTCAATCTGAGGCAATTGAAAAAATTACCTTGGAAGAAGAGCATGTTGAATTATCTGAAGAAGAGCAGGAAAACAGAGAGATTGAAGCTAGATATGGAGATAAAATGTCATGGACAGGCATAGGTCCAAACAATTGCCAAGGTGTAAAACTGTTTGGACCTGAGGGACAGCGCAGAGCTGCAATGGCTAGCATAGAAGCTAAAAGGAAAAAGTCTCAACGGCTTAAAGAAGATAGAATACGTATTCAGCGTGAAGCTTTCAGGCAAGAATATATACGCCTGAGTGACCCTATAGGAAATGAAAGGATTAAGCTGTTAGTTTCATCACTTGTTAAAGAACACACAAGAATGGTTGATAAATACTCAACCTATATAAACAAGCGATTAACTACTTTACTTAATCCTTTTATTCCACGTAGGTTAAGAATATGTAAAAGCTTATATCCTGACTCAATTCGTCCATGTCCTGGCTTTTTATATAAAGCAAGTGAAGAATATGGTGCTGGATTAACTTTTTGGGCGATGCCGAGTATCCCATATTATTTTGCTCAAAATACAGAGCAAAAAGTTCTTATGGAGCATAAATCGCCATTCTTGGTAAATGTGGACCAGTCTATAAAGTTCTATCATGAGCATCTTAAAAAAAGAGCAGACAAAGAGCTTAAATATGCTTCTTTAATATACCAAAAAGGCGTATATTCATACTTTGACCTGTTAAGGCTTAATCCATTTTGGTATGAAGTTTTATATAATGATTTGCAAAACAAGATTAAAGAAATGATATGAAAAGTGATAATACTAAATTAGCATTGCCAAGAATTTTAATCTATCAAGATGAAGACTGTAAAATCCTGGTAGATTATTTGGTGTATAACGGCTTTCAAGTAATAACCTCAACTGAGAATGATATACTAATCAAAATCAGAGAAAAGAATTATGACTTATGCATATTAAGCCATTATAAAACAACAGATGCCTCTATGAGGCTAAAGCCATTAAAATTTTTGCGCAAATCAGATAATAAAATACCAGTAATAATGGTATCAGACAAGGCCCGATATGAGTATGTTATTGAAGCATTCGATGAAGGTGCAGATGATTACGTTATAAGGCCATATAACATTGAAGAGCTTATAAGAAGAATAAAAGCTGTTTTGAAAAGATGTGGTGTGCGAGTAAGAGGTATAGAGCCATCTTATGAGATAGGCGATTACCTGTTTAATACAGTAGATAAAATTCTTACTATAGGCAATGTAAAAACACAGCTTAATAATAAACAAAGCCAAGTTCTTGCTTTACTATGTGCCTATAAAAATGAAACATTACCTAAGAAAATACTTATGCAACAAGTATGGACTGATGATAACTACTTTAATAAACGTAGCTTAGATGTCCATATGTGTATGCTGCGAAATATGCTTAAAATGGATAACCGAGTAGCTATAGAAACCATACGAGGGGTCGGTTATTCTCTTGTTATAAAAGAAGATGAAAGCTTAATGTAAAAAAGGCAGACTACTTTTCTGTAGTCTGCCTTATATTTCTCTCGTTCACTTGTTAAGCTACACGCTTCTTGAAATTCTTCAAAAAATACAAGCTCATTTTTCCTGTCACAAAATCCTCATCTTGATTGCCTGTATGAAAACACTTAAGGCCATATTTATTGGTATAAACCTTAAAATCACTGCGTAATTCTCTCGTTCCAGTTTGGTTATTAAACCACCATACTCTAATATGATTTGCATCAAGCCATTTTATTTGCTGCTGAATATATTTGGTAAGGTCCTCATATTCATCATAATCGGCTTGGTCTTCAACATACGGAACAAAAGTACATTCTATAAGGTCTGAGTCATCAACTGCTTTCCAATCATCTTCTATATAAAAATTATTGGAAAACATTTCAGATACCTCATTGGCTTCTTCCAAATTGTCTTCGTCTAATGGCTCTTCACCATAATACAAAAAGCAAAAAGCATCATTTGATATTTGCAAAGTCTGCTTTTTGCTGTAATCTAAGACAAAATTACTCATTTATTCTCCCGTTCTATAGTTTCACGATATTTCTTCTCAAGCTCTGCTATTTCATCTAAAGCAGCTTGAGGCTGAACTAATTGAACAGCTGTTGGCAGTTCATTTCCTTCTTGCGTTGCTTGAACTGACTGGGAGCCATCAAGCAAATTCTCTTGTTCATTTATTTCCATATTGCAATTATTTATTTTTGTTCAACATTTCTCTCATTGGGGCCTTGTGATATTCTCTCGGCCATTTTAGTACCGGATTGGCCATTCCAATGTGGACAATTGCTGCATAGTCCGCTGTGCACGCGGGCTACACAGCTTGTACATTCAGGCATAAGCTGTTTAATCATAATGGCCATGCGGCTTTTATGTGTTCTAGTGTGTAACATTTTTAACAGCTTTACTTTTATTCTTTTATAGGCTAAAGTACAAAATAATCTTGATATAAATCACTGTTTTACAGACTTTAACATAAAAATTTTTCACTGGCTTATTGCGGCTCTAATATAAAAACATAGAGCTCTGAATGCCTTGAAAACATATGAAATTTCATTATTCTCGTTCATTCTCTCCTCATTTCTTTTTATAGATTTAGTTTACTATTATTCTCAAATAAAAGTGTCCTAGAAGCCAAGAAAATGAGTCAACTTTTTAGCCATAAATTTAACAGAGCTATTTATATAACTGCTTGGTGGCTTAAAGCTCAAGAAAGTCCATGCCTCAATTCATATTATAGGCTTTATAAAAATACATTGATAGATACACTTCTTTTGACCTCTATCGCGCCGAATTGAGTTAACCCATGTTATAGTACACCTAAAGCCTAAAAGTGTCCTAGAATGCGAAAGAAGCATGTTTCTATGAGTTTACATATTTTAACATAAATCGCAATAATACAAAAATAGCCGCATATTTAGATATGCAGCAAAAAAAGAGCCGCCTCTTTCGAGACGGCTCTATGGGAGAAACGGTGTCAGGTGGCTGTGTTATGCAAGTGACTCCTCTTCGGCAGTTTCTCCATTTACCTGACCGGCGAAATATTCATCCAGCTCCTTCTTTGCATTCTCAAGCTGCTTCTTTTTGGCTTCCAGCTCTTCCTGAGCTTTCTGCAGCTTCTCCTCTGCCTTCTTCACATTCTCCTCGCAGCGAATTACGCGGTCCTGAGGAGTAAGTAGAGAGCGGGTTGCTGCTGCCTCACGGCGCTCCAGATACTTGGCATTAAGCTGTGCGCCTTCTTCGTCGAACTCTTCGGCAATCTTAAGGCCCTCAGCTTTTACAACTTTGTGCATAGTCTTCATTGCGAGCGGATTGCCCTCAATAGGAGCCGGAACTGAAATGCGGTAGAGCAAGCGCTGAGTTCGTTTGTCAGGCACGATTGCCATGATACGGCCGATTACCATTTCAATGTGCTCTTCGCCGTTTTCATCTGTAGTACGGTATTTCTCAAATTCTACCGCTTTACCTATGTTGCCGATAACTTCGTTAATCTTTTCGGCAATTATTTCCGGTGTCCATTCAATTTTGTCTACCGGGTCTTTTACTTTGCGAGCGCGGGCTTTTTTCTCCGGCTCAATAACTTCGTCCAGAATACGAACGAGATTGCTGTCATGTACCTTAACGATGCGGCGTCCGTCGTCTGTCTTGATTGCATAGAGTACCTTATTGCTGCGCTTCTCTTCAATCACTCCGGCGATATAGCCGTCAACCCATTCTGCGGTGTTGAAAGGAACTGCCTGACAACGGTGGTTAACATTCTTCTTCAGCTCTTCGGCCAGTGCATGACGGTCCTCATCGGTCATCTTTGGCTTTTTCTCCTGAGTTGCCTTGCTGCCATTGTAAAACGGATTGAGTCCGCCATTCTCTTCAGCTGCCTTGATAGCTGCTTCTTCCTCAGGGCTGAGCTGAGTTTCTTCTTCACTTGCAGAAGCGGCAGGAGTCTCTTCTGTGGTTGCCTCAGGAGCTGCAAGGGCCTGAGCCTGTTCACGAGCTGCGAGTACGGCCTCGATAGCCTTCTTGTCTTCATCACTTGCTGTTGCCAAAAGAGCATTCAGCTTCTTCGTTGTCATCTGCGAAAATTTCATTGTTGCCATAATGCTGTAAATTTTGAATTGTTATTAAAATGTTATTGTTTAATTTTGATATTGCAAATATACTATGTTTTTTTGGATTATTGAGCTGCTTTGGGAACTTTTTTCCAAGTTTTATGTTAAAAAATATCAATTGAGTTTCTTAAACGGCCCTAAGAGCCCGAGAGTACTTATATTATATCCCTCCTTGCCAAAGAATTTGAGTGCCATATTAGCCAATTTCGTTGTCCCTAAGGCATCCGAAGACGCTACTATGATAGCTACACAACCCTCATCATTGGACACGATAGCACAATCCGAAATGGCTTCTATGAAGTTCTCCATACTGTCCAAATTCTCTCGAGTGGCCTCAACTTCAAGCCTATAAACCGTTACAAACATTTCATTTCTTGCCATGTTATTTAGCTTTTACGGTTTTGTAGCTCTTGCTTACCTCTACACTGAACACGCCGTGCCAAAGAGCAAATCGGATTGCTGTTTCTGAGTTGTCTTGTTCAACTGCAATTGTCGGTGTCAAAAACAATGTTTCTGACTTAGTTGCTGAAAATTTCATTGTTACCATATTACTGTA
>OJMH01001798.1_pt1 | contig 20133 bp, 19 predicted proteins | sample 1597111 | NCBI WGS metagenome assembly OJMH01 (sample SAMEA2452115, study PRJEB22498) | human gut metagenome | reverse complement strand
ATCCGGTCCATCATCAGGCGTGAGAATACGTCCATACTGGCGATGTTCAACTGCCGCTCTTCGATGATGTTGGGAGTGATATAACTGGCGGTTGCCGATTCCATCCGATGCAGGGACAGGATGAGAAGCAGCAGCTGCGCAGACGGCTGCAGAACTTTTCCGGGATCTTTCATTCGATGGCCCAGTTTTACCGCCAGCATGCGCATGAGGATGCGGCGCTGCTGTTTCAGATGGCGGAAGGCGTGGAACAGATGTCCAGAGAGCTGTTCGATGACCGGGAACAGCTGGATGAGAAGCAGCTGCGTGAGATCCTGGAGGGCTATCAGTTTGACGTCTATTCGCTGAACATCGCGCACCTGGCAGAAGGCGATGTGCAGATCGAAGGGGTGGTCGGACGCATCAGCGGAAAAGAGATGGAAGGCACGCTGATGCCTTTGTTGTCCACGTTGTATCATTGCAGCTTTCGGCTCACGCATATGGAAGACAGCAGGTGGCTTTGCCGCTCGACCCGCTTCGTAGTGAGCTCGGCGCCTGTGCTGAAGGTGGAAGGGGCGTGTGAGAGCATTGCGGCAGGGTGCGGGGAGAACGGCGATACCTGCTCGCTGTTTCGCTATGGCGCATGCACGCTGTGCACGATCTCGGATGGGATTGGCAACGGGGCGATGGCGGCGGAGAGCTCTTCGCTGGTCAGCGGCATCTTCCAGCGGATGATCGTCAGCGGCATGGAGCTTTCACGCGCTGTGCGCACCATCAACCAGCTGGTGCACAGCGATACTTATGCGACATTGGATGCCATCTGCATCGATGCGCATAAGGGCAGCGCATATCTGGTGAAGTCCGCTGCCTGTCCGACGCTGCTGCTGCGCGGTAGAGAGCTGATCCGGCTGAGCGGAAGATCGCTGCCCATCGGCATCGTGGAAGAGATCCAGCCAGACTGTCTGCGTCTGCAGCTGCAAGAGGGTGATGAGATCATCATGTTCAGCGATGGCGTCCATCCCCAGGAGATCCTGGAATGGACGCGGGAAAAGGACGAGACGCAGGATGTGCGCGGTGAGCTGAGCGTTTTGATGCGTAAGCTGAAGAGCCGTGAGCGCAGCGATGATTCGACGGTCGCCATCTTGAAGGTGGAACGATATGAGGTGTGAAGGCAGGCGTGCCATGCACCTTTTTTATTGCCGTGCAACGGGATTGCCTAAACATTCCTGCTGTACTATAATACATCCATGGAAAAAATGAATCAGCTCAAACAGGGAGCCTGGCTGGCCGCGGTGAGCGGCGGCGCAGACTCGATGGCCATGCTCGATCTCTGCCGCCGCAGCGGAGTGCGTCTGCATGTCGCACATGTGAATTATCATAAGCGGGAAAGCGCCATGCGGGATCAGCGGCTGTGCGAGGAATACTGCAGCCGCTATGCCATCCCCCTGCACTGCCTGTATGCGCAAAACCGCCCTGCGGACAATTTTCAGGCGGAGGCGCGCCGGGAGCGCTACGCGTTCTTCGCCGCGCTGTGCAGCGAGCATTCGCTCAGCGGCGTCATCGTCGCTCATCAGCAGGACGATGTGCTGGAGACATATGTGATGCAGAAGCAGCGCGGAAGCATCCCGCAGCATTACGGCCTGCAAGCAGAGACCGTGCTGCATGGCGTGCGCGTCATCCGGCCGCTGCTCGATCAGCCGCGTGCGGCGCTGCGGGAATACTGCGAGACAAGCGTGATCTCATTCGGGGATGATGAGTCCAATGTATCAGACGACTATCAGCGCAACCGCGTGCGTCATCATGTCATCGAACCCATGACAGCGTCTCAGCGACAGGCGCTGCTTCAGCAGATCGAGGAGGACAATGCGCAGCTGGCCGCACGCCGCAGCCAGGCAGAGCGTTTTCTTCGCACATGGCAGCGTGATATCGATGCCCTGCAGCGCGCCGATGATCCGGGATGGATCTTGCAGCAGTGGATATTGGCGGAATGTCAGATCCCGATCTCTGCCGGCCGCCAGCAGGAGCTGCTGCGCCAGCTGAACAGCACACGCCCGCAATGGCGCTTGAAGCTGAATGAAGAATGGCAGCTGAACCGGGAATATGGAACGCTGAGCGTGGACAGAATAGAACCATGCGGATACGCGTATGCCTTTGACTCCGTGGATGCGCTCATCGGCTTTTCTTCGCCGTACTTTCGCTTTGCGCTCAGCGGCCGGATCATCGAGGGCATCACGCTGCATGAGGACGACTTTCCTATCCGGGTGCGCAACGCGCAGGATGGCGATGTCATCCAGCTGCGCATCGGGCACAAAAAGGTCCACCGTTGGTTTATCGACCGCCATATTCCCCTGGCGCAGCGCAAAAGCTGGCCGATCGTGGAAAACGTGCATAAAGCGGTGATCTTCGTGCCGCAAATCGGCTGTGATATTGCACATTTTTCTGCCAAACCCACCATATTTATGTTACAATGAATGTTGTTCTGTGCTGGGAGGATTATAGAATGAATGATGTAATAGAGCGGATTCTCGTAACAGAAGAGGAAATCATCAAGCGCAGCAAGGAGCTCGGCGCTGTCATCACGCAGGATTACCGCGATGCGGGCAAGACCCCGATCGTCGTCGGACTGCTGAAGGGAAGCGTGCCGTTCCTCGCTGAGATCATGAAGCATATCGATCTGGATATCGAGATCGACTTCATGGATGTTTCCAGCTATGACGGCGCACAGTCTGTAGGAGATGTGAAGATCAACAAGGATCTGGATAAATCGGTCAAGGGCGAATCGATCCTGCTGGTGGAGGATATCGTAGACACCGGCCGGACGCTGAAGGAAGTGAAGAAGCTGCTGCTGCACAAGGGCGCGGCGGATGTGAAGATCGTTTCACTGTTAGACAAGCCTTCACGCCGGGTGATCGAGATCCAGGCCGACTATGTCGGGTTTGAGATCCCCAACGAGTTTGTGGTGGGCTATGGTCTGGACTATGATCAGAAGTACCGCAACCTGCCGTATATCGGGGTGCTGAGACCGCAAGTATACGAAAACAGATAACTACTGCAGCGCAGAGGAGGTTTGAAAAAAATGAAAAAATGGATGAATTACCTGCCTTACGCACTGGTGATCATTATCCTGGCCTCACTGATTATCTTCAGCAATGACAGCAGGACGGAGAATATGGATTATTCCACATTCATGCAGGAAGCAGAAAGCATGGATATCCAGGAATCTACCATCTCTGTGGGCACTACGGTCATTGACGTACAGGGAATATATGAATCTGACCGCGGTACACGCAGCTTTACGGTCAGCGTTCCCAAGACCGATGAGAACATTCAGTGGCTGACGGAAACGCTGAACAAGGATGGCGCAAAGCTGCATGTCACGGACCCTAACCGTGAGAATCAGTTCGTGAACATCCTGGTCAGCCTGCTTCCGGTGCTGCTGATGGTCGGCCTGTTTTTCCTGTTCTTTTCCAAGATGAATGCCGGCGGCAACAACAAGGCGTTTGACTTTGCCAAATCCAGGGCGAAGATCCAGTCCAATGTCAAGGTCCGCTTCAAGGATGTGGCTGGCTGTGACGAGGAAAAGGAAGAAGTGCGTGAGATCATCGACTACCTGAAGAATCCGAAGCAGTTCACGGATATGGGGGCCCGCATCCCGAAGGGACTGCTGATGGTCGGCCCTCCGGGAACCGGTAAGACCTTGCTGGCCAAGGCCGTTGCCGGTGAAGCGGATGTGCCGTTCTTCTCCATCAGCGGCTCTGACTTTGTCGAGATGTTCGTCGGTACCGGCGCAAGCCGTGTGCGCGACATGTTCAAGAAGGCACAGCAGGCTGCGCCGTGCATCGTCTTCATCGATGAGATCGATGCGGTCGGCCGCCAGCGCGGCGCCGGCATGGGCGGCGGAAACGATGAGCGTGAGCAGACGCTGAACCAGCTGCTCGTCGAGATGGATGGCATGGGCGAGAATAAGGGCATCGTCATCATCGCGGCGACCAACCGCCCTGACGTGCTTGACCCTGCTTTGCTCAGAAGCGGCCGTTTTGACCGCCAGATCACGGTAAACCTGCCGGATAAAAAGGGCCGTGAGGCCATCCTGCGCGTGCATGCCCGCAACAAGAAGCTGGCCAAGGACATTTCGCTGGAAAGCTTGGCTCAGCGCACGCCGGGCTTCTCAGGCGCGGACCTGGAAAACGTGCTGAACGAAGGCGCGATCCTGGCCGTACGTGATAAGCGCAAGCTGATCACCATGGACGATCTGGATGAAGCCATCGACCGGGTCATGATGGGACCGGCCAAGAAATCAAAGAAGTACAATGACGATGACAAGCGTCTGGTTTCCTACCATGAGGCCGGACATGCCGTGATCGGCATCAAGCTCAAGGATGCCGACATGGTGCAGAAGGTAACGATCATCCCGCGCGGAGACGCAGGCGGATATAACCTGATGACCCCGCGTGAAGAGAAGTATTTCCACCGCAAGCGCGAATATATGGCGCAGATCACCGGGCTGCTGGGCGGCCGGGTGGCCGAAGAGCTCGTGTTCGGCGAGATCAGCGCCGGTGCGGTCAACGATATCGAAAAGATCACCAAGATCGCCAAGGCGATGGTGCGTGTATTCGGTATGTCCTCGCTGGGTCCGATCCAGTATGCAGACCCGCAGGGCAACGTCTTCCTTGGCCGCGATTACAACAACGGCAACAACTATTCGGCCGGCGTGGCGGCAGAGATCGATAAGGAAGTGCGCAAGATCGTGGACGAGTGCTACGAGGACTGCAAGCGCATCCTGTCTGAGAACCGCGACCTGCTCGATCTGATCGCCAATACGCTGTTTGAGGAAGAGACGCTGACCAAGGAACAGATCCAGAACCTCGTGCAGTATGGCACCATGACTTCTCCGCAGGAAGAGGCGGCCAAGGCGGCACAGGAGGCGGAAGCAGAAGCAGCGGCAGAAGCGGAAACAGAGGCGAAGGCCGATGATGCAGAGGGCCCTGCCAAGGATGAGGAAGCGCCGAAAGCGGACGACAATGAACCGCAGCAGGACGTCACGGATGAAGAGATGGAAGCTGCGCTGAAAGAACTGACCAAGAGATAATCACGCGATTATCTCTTTCTTACTATCATGGCGCAGATGCGCCGGGGAGGAATGCAAAATGAAAGATTATCTGTTGAAGGCCGTCGCATGCCATGAGCATGTGCGGGTATACATCTGTTCTTCCACGAACCTGGTGGAGGAGGCACGGCAGCGCTTCGACCTGTGGCCGACTGCTTCTGCCACGCTGGGCAGGACGCTGAGCGTAGGCTCCATGATGGGCAGCATGCTCAAGAGCGACAAAGAGCAGCTGACCATCCGCATCAACGGCGGCGGTCCGATCGGAACGGTGCTCGTCGATGCTTACAGCGACGGCCATGTGCGCGGCTTCGTTTCCAACCCGCATGTGCATTATCAATACAACGATACCGGAAAGCTGGCCGTGGGCATCGCAGTCGGCAAAGAAGGCACATTGGAGGTCATCAAGGATCTGGGCATGAAGGAAAACTGGTCCGGTACCGTAGAACTGCAAAGCGGAGAGATCGGCGATGATTTTGCGTATTATTTCACCGTCAGCGAGCAGACCCCGTCCGCCGTCAGTGTCGGCGTGCTCGTCGACACCGATAACCATATCATCTCTGCCGGCGGCCTGATCGTGCAGATGATGCCGGACGCGACCGAAGAGGATATCCGCAAATGTGAGGAAGTGCTCAGCAAGCTGCAGCCGATGTCCACCCTGATCCGGGATAAAGACTCTCTGGAGGATATCCTCCATGAGATGTTCGACGATGTGAAGATCCTCTCTTCTCAGGATATCTGCTTCAAGTGCCATTGCTCAAAGGCGACCATGAAGCGGGTGCTGACGACGCTGAGCAAGGAAGAGCGGATGAAGATGATCGAAGAAGACCACGGCTGTGAGATCACCTGCAATTTCTGCAATGAGCGCTATCACTTCAGTGAAGAAGAATTGCGCGACCTGGAAAGATTCATCGAGACCTATGCGCGCGACTGAATGGCAGATCGGCAGCGTCAGGCTGGATAACCGCTTGGTGATCGCGCCGATGGCCGGCGTCTCCAATATCGCGTTTCGGGGGATCTGCCGCCGCTTCGGCGCCGGGCTCGTCTGTGCTGAGATGGTCTCGGACAAGGCGCTGTATTATGATAACGCGCGCACGGTGCACATGACCCAGGTCATGGAGGATGAGCATCCCGTCAGCATGCAGATCTTCGGCCATGATATCGATACGATGGTCTACGCAGCCAAACTGCTGGACAAGCACAGCGCCTGTGACATCATCGACATCAACATGGGCTGTCCGGTGAACAAGGTCATCAAGTCGCATGCCGGCAGCGCGCTGATGAAGGAACCTGAGCATGCGCAGCAGCTGGTGGCATCTATCGTCGAAGCGGTGGACAAACCGGTGACGGTCAAGATCCGCGCCGGCTTTGACAGCGCGCACATCAATGCGGTGGACATGGCCAGACGGATGGAACAGGCCGGAGCTGCCGCCATCTGCGTGCATGGCCGCACGAGGGCACAGATGTATGAAGGAAAGGCCGACTGGGACATCATCCGACAAGTCAAACAGGCAGTAAGCATTCCGGTCATCGGCAATGGCGATGTACGCAGCGTGGAAGATATGCAGAGGATGTTTCAAGAGACCGGCTGCGATGCCGTCGCCATCGGCCGCGGTGTGCTCGGCGATCCCTGGCTCATCGCTCAGTGCGCGCATATGCTGAAGACAGGAGAGCAGCTGCCGCCGGTCCCCGTGGAAGAGCGCTTCAAGATCGCGCGCGAGCATGCCCGGCGCCTGTGCGCGCTCAAAGGCGAGAACATCGGCATGAAGGAAATGCGCGGCCATGCCACCTGGTACATCAAGGGACTGCCAGGCAGCCATCCCGTCAAAGATCGTCTGGCCAGAGTTTGCACTTACGATGAATTTGACCAGATCCTCAGCGATTACGCCAGACAGTTGTGTCAGTGAATCTCATGGATCAATTTATGAATGCAAAGCAGAAAAACAAAACGTAGAAGTAAAGGCTGCCCCAGGCGGCTGTATGATACCCTCTTCAGCTTTTCTGATCAAGATGGCGGTCTGGCATGCTAAAACAAGAAGATTTCCGTCCGGTCGGTGTATATGATCTGCAAGGCTTGCAAAAGAAGGTAACAGAACAATGCAATCAGATGGTGCCTCTGTTCCGTGCGGTATTTATCTCGGCTGAATTTATGGGCGTTACGCTTTGCAGCGCATAGATTCCTTCAGTGGATGTTACAGAAAGATCGTGTTATTATGCAGGAGCTGGGAAAGCAAGAGGTTCTTATATCCGTGTGGGAGATGCAGAACTTCTGATGACTATGATGAGATCTACAGTGATGAAAGCTTATCGCAAGCATGTGCGATAATTCGCGAAGCAGAAAACAGTGCTGTTACGCCGCTGATGAGAGAAAGAGGAAAACAAAGCATGGACAAAGAAACAAATTCGTTGGCAGAACAGTTCAAAGCGAAAGAGAACGAACTGATCAGGCAATATACATTGAAAATCTACCCGGCCGGCAGAAGCCGGGAAGTGTTCCGGACGATCGAGATCTGCGGCATTCGGACCTTGCGGGAATTGTGCTGGGTCATCTTGGATGCCTTTGATTTTGATCACGACCATCTGTATGCGTTTTGCATGGACAATCGGATGTACGGCCGCCATGCTTATCAGGCATGTCCTCGATATGATGAACCATCGGTCGATATCACGCTGGATGAGCTTGCGCTTCATAAGGGACAGAAGTTTTCGCTTCATTATGATTTTGGAGACGATTGGATGTTTACGATCACGGTCTTTAAGATCAGTGAGGTCAAAGAACCGATCGAATCACGCATCATCAAGACCAAGGGCTTCATCGAACAATATTGAAACGATGAAGAATGAGCTCACTTTAAGCCGCGCAAGTCATGCCGCGGCGTTTTACTTTATTGTGATACAATAAAGAGCAGAAGAGAGCGTGAAATATATGGGATGGTTCAGAAAAAAAGGGCCCTGCAGCATCTGCGGGCAGCCCGGAAAAGAAATCAGCGACGGTTTTCTTTGTGCCAGTTGTTCAAGAAAAGCGGAGATCACTGGTGATCCGCGCACTTATACGACAGCTCAGGTGAAGAAAAAAATCGAATCGGCCACGAGAAAAAAGGAACGGCGGGAACGTTTGCAAACGATCTTCAAAGCAACAGATTCTGCGGCGCACTATATGATCGTAGATCAGGAACATGGATTATTTATCATTCCATCACATTCAGAGGAAATCTATCGTTTTAATCAGATAACCGGCATCGAATTCATTTGTGATGAGGACGCTAAGGTCAAAGGCGGGATCGGCAGAGCGCTTATTGGCGGTGCCATCATGGATCCGCTTCCGGCATATCTGGGCAGTGTGGCAGGAATCAGGAAGGTCGATGTCTGTCATATGATGCAAATTGTAATCGGCCTTGATGACATCGATCAGCCGGCGGCCAGGATCGATCTGATCGATTCTGTTAAAAAGATGAGCAGCGGCAGGGTACGGCTCGCGCTGGAGTGGGCCAGAAAGATCATTGATCTGGTTGACTGGATGGCGGCCAACGCCCACGTCTATTCGTACGAGAAATCTGAAGCAGAAATCGCCCTCGAAGAGGAAGCAGATGATCTTGAGGAAAAGCTGAGCTGGGAAGATATTGACATAGAAAGAGAAGATGCGCTGGCAGAAGTTGAGGACTTTCTGCAAGATGAGGATCTGACCCCTGCGGAAATAAGAGGCTGGTTAGAAGATGATTATGAAGCAGAAGTCATCGATTATGTGATCGAGCATTGTCAATGCGACTGGAGCTGGCGAGCTTATCAGATAGCGCATGACTATATGGAAAGTTCTTGCTGTTCGCCGCAGTCGCTCAGAGACGCTTTGCGCGTGGATGGGTTCAGCGAAGCACAGATCAATGAGATGTTTGCGCGTCATTGGGATGAGCTGGCGTTGAAAGAAGCAAAAAGCTTGATCGAAGAATACGGTTTTTTTGATCAGGATCTTTTTGACAGGATGAAGGAAGAAGGATATCAAGATGAACAGATTGAGATGATATTTTCGCGTCTGGATTGGAATACGATCATCTCTGATTATGCCAGCGAACAGGCAAAATACAGCGATATGGCTGCTTCGGTATTTGCGCAAATGCTTCAAAATACAGGATTTTCAGCCACGCTCGTCCGATCTTTCATGGAGCGCGATACGATAGACTGGAATGCGCATGCGCTTCGCAAGGCAAAGCACATTCATACGTTTGCGGTATGTTCAAAAGCACAGTTAAAAGATATGCTGATCAGCGAAGGATTTGAGGAATCTCAAGCTGACTACGCTGTCGATCACAGTGATATAGATTGGAAAGCAGAGGCACTGAAAAAAGCACGAGAAATATATGATTCCTGGTCACAGTGCACATCTGCGCAGATGCGAGTCTATCTTCAGCATCAAAGCTTTCAGGAAGAAGAAATCGCATATGCGCTTGCACATCTTGGAATCAAAAGATTGCCCGCGCCGCGGTAGGCGTTGACTTTTTTTGGCGGGGGGGTATGATATTTAAAGTAACCATGATATGATAGCCGCAAAGGGATATGGAGGATAAATCAATGGAATTAGTGATCGAACATCTGGAAAAGCACTTTGAAGAAAAACAAGTGCTCAAGGATATCAGCTTTGTCTTTCCCAAAGGAAAGATCTATGGCCTGCTGGGACGAAACGGCGCTGGCAAGACCACGCTGTTCAATTGCCTGAATCAGGATCTGCCGGTGGATTCCGGCCGTTTCTGTCTGCGCGAGGCCGGTACAGAGCGAGAGCTGCAGATGGAGGATGTGGGCTATGTGCTTTCCACACCGGCCGTGCCGGAATTTCTGACGGCCCGCGAATTTCTGAAGTTTTTCATCGAGATCAATGAAAAGCACATTGCGGATGTAAAAAGCATCGATGAATACTTTGACTACATCAACATGGAACCGGAAGACCGCGACCGGCTGCTGAAAGACTTTTCTCATGGCATGAAGAACAAGATGCAGATGCTCATCAACATCATTGCCAGGCCGAATGTACTGTTGCTGGATGAGCCGCTGACCTCTTTGGATGTGGTCGTTGCGGAAGAGATGAAAGGCATTTTGCGCTCGCTAAAGGAAGATCACATCCTGATCTTGTCGACCCACATCATGGAACTTGCGCTTGATCTTTGCGATGAGATCGTGATCCTCAATCACGGCGTGCTGCAGGAAGTTTCCGCGGCGGGACTGAATGAGGATGAATTCAGGGAAAAGATCCTGGATGCCCTGCGGGAGGAATGAGCATGTTTTCAGTATTTGCGACCTCATATCGTCTGCGGATCACTTATCGGGTCAATTCGATCATTTATTCGCTGAAGCAGCTGCCGCTGGTGCGCCGCCTGCTTCCTTCGGCTTTGTATCGCAGCCGCGGCCTGAAACGCTTTGCCTGTGTCATTGCCATCCTGATGGAGATCCTGGGCATGTTCCTGCAAAAGGGGGCATATCTGGGCATCGTGGTGCTGGCGCCAGTCACGCAGCTGCTGCCGCCTGACACATGGACCGCCGGTTTCCTGCACATCCTGCTGTTTCTGAGCATCGCCGGCGCGGTATCCAATAATCGCTTGTTTGATCCGACGCGGGATAAATATTATGCCATCATCCTGATGCGCATGGATGCCCGGCGTTTCACCGTCAGCAACTATATCTATGAGCTGCTCAAGCTCTTCATCGGCTTTGCGGCCTTCCTGGGCGTCTGCGCAGGCCTGGGCATCCTGCCCTGGTGGTGCGTCATCCTCTGCCCGCTGCTGCCTTGCGCGCTGAAGTGCATATCCGGCTGGTATTCTTTGCGCAAATATGAAAAAAAGCGGATCATCCGCAATGAAAACAGCCCGGTGAAAGCAGTCTGGGGCACGATCGCCTTATGCTGGGCGCTGGCATTTGCGCCGCTGGCATGGTCATGGACGCTGCCGGTGATCGGCTTTTGGCTGTTTGCGGCGCTGAGCCTTTTGCTGGCGGCCTTCGCGCTTGTCTATATCTGCCGGTTCCGCCTGTATCGTCCGATGTATCAGGTGCTGTTGAGTCAAGGGACCTCTGCGGTCCAGCTGAATTTGAAGAAGATCACGGATGAGAATTATCGCAAATCCATCAGCGCCGATACGGCCATCACCAGTCACAAAAAAGGCTATGCGTATTTCAATGAGCTGTTTGTGAAGCGGCATCAGAAGCTGCTGCTTCGCTATGCCAAGCGAATGACGCTGATCACGTTGGCGCTGGTCGCTGCCGCTGCGGCTGCCTTGGTCGCGTTTCCGCAAGCCAGGGAGGTCGCCAATGAACTGGTCCTGATGTTCCTTCCTTATTTCATCTTCCTCATCTATTCATTCAATTCCGGAAAGAGCGTAGTGCAGGCGATGTTCCGCAACTGTGACCGCAGCATGCTCACGTATTCATTTTACCGTCGCCCAGATGTGATCCTTTCTTTGTTCAAGCTGCGCCTGCGCGACGTGATCCTCATCAATCTGATGCCGGCCTCGGTGCTTGCGCTGGGCCTGCCGCTGCTCATCTGGCTCAGCGGCGGAACCGACAATATCCTGGTCTATCCGATCGTCCTGCTCTGCATCATGGCGACGAGCGCGTTCTTTTCGATCCATTATCTGACTTGCTATTATCTGCTTCAGCCATACAATGAGGCCACAGAAACAAAAAGCAGCACCTATGGTGTCGTGATGGGCATCACTTACCTGGTGTGCTTTGCGTTCATTTATCTGCGGATGGATCCGATCGTCTTTGGCGGTGTCATGATCATCTTTTCCGTGCTGTATGCGGTGATCGCGCGCATCCTGGTCTATCGGCTGGCGCCTTCGACCTTCCGGCTGCGCCGCTGAAACAGCGCATCGTATACCGCGCGGGCAAGCGGGGCGGCGGCGAATACGTTCCAGAAAAACGCCATCGGGAAATTTTTCAGCACCGTGCCGATCCAGATGACCGGCAGGTCGATGAATGATCGCTGGGCGAGGATGACATTGAACAGGATGGAGGCGGTCAGGCTCATCGCCGGGCACATGAACGCTACGGTGCCGGCCTGCCGCATCAGCTGCCGGAAATAAGGCGGATCATCCTGTGCGGTATGCCGCACCATGAAGCCTGCGCCGATCTTGTTGCCGAACAGTTCGGAAATGATGAAGACGATGATGCCCATATAGGATGCTTCCTTTAAGGCGTCGAGGATGACCTCGTAAGAGAGGGCGCTGAATCCGCCCGCTAGCTGCGTCACGCCGCTGTTGATGGCCGTGTTGTAGATTTCCATGCCGATGGCCATGAAATAGGACATCAGCAGGCCGAAGATGATCTGTTGAACAGTTGTCTTTGGCATTTGCATTCCTCCTCAAGCGCATAAAGGGCGTATGACCACGATGTCATACGCCCTGCTGATCAGCTACACGCTGATTAGGTTTTATCACAGTTCGAGCGGTTTGTCAAAGCTGATCATGATGTGCTTTGCCTGGCGGATTTGACTTTTTTTGACAGAACGCTTATACTTGTGGCGGAAAACATACGGGGAGGCCACGTTACTGGCCTGAGAGTAAGCAGGAGTGTTTAGACCCATTGAACCTGTCGGGTAATGCCGTCGTAGGGATCATATTTGTGATGAAGGGCCGTATCTGACGCAAATATGATACGGTCTTTTTTGCTGGGAAGGGAGCATGTGCGATGAAGAAACGACACAACTGGGGACTGCCGCTGTTGACGGCACTGGTCACGCTGGGCATCTGGGAAGGCGCCGTAAGGCTGTTTGACATCAGCCTCTATATCCTTCCGGCCCCCAGCGATGTCCTGATGGCCGTGATCGAAAACTTTCAGGAACTGATGTACCATGCGTCCGTCACGCTGAGCGAAGCGCTGATCGGACTGGGGCTGTCGGCCCTGCTGGCCATCATCCTGGCGATCCTGATGGATCTGTCCCGCACCTTCAAGCGCTGCATCTTTCCGCACCTGGTCGTTACCCAGACCGTGCCGGTGATGGTGCTCGGGCCGCTGTTCGCCATCTGGCTGGGCTTCGGCATGGCACCCAAGATCCTGATGGTCATCTTCATGTGCTTCTTTCCGATCGCCATTTCCTTCACGGAGGCGCTCGCACAGTGCGATGAGGAACAGATCAGCCTGCTGAAGAGCTTTGGGGCATCGACCGTTCAGATCTATCTGATGGTGAAGATCCCTTCGGCAGCCAGTGCGCTGTTCTCTGGTCTGCAGGTCAGTGCGACGTATTGCATCGGCGGCGCCATCGTGGGCGAATGGCTCAGCGCGGCCGCCGGGCTGGGCTATTATATGATCCGGGTGAAGAACGGCTATATGTTAGACAAGGTATTTGCCTGCGTGGTGGTCATCATCGTGCTCAGCCTGCTGCTGAATCTGGCCATGAAGCTGCTGGAACGGATCATTTTCCCGCATGTTCAGCGAAGGAGGAACAAGGAATGAAGAAAAGATGGAAAGTATTATGCTGCGCCTTGCTGGCAGGCAGCCTGTGCGCCTGCGGCTCTGCAGGAGATGAAGGGGAGGATCGCGAAGTGACCCTGATCCTCGACTATGTGCCCAACACCAATCACACCGGGATCTATGTCGCTCAGGAAAAGGGCTATTTTGAAGAGGAAGGCATCACCCTCAATATCGTGGAGCCGGGCAACGATCAGACAAGCGCTACGCTGGTCGGCGCCGGACGCGGAGAGTTCGGCGTATCTTATCAGGAAGATGTGACGTATGCGAGAACGGCGGAGGATCCGCTGCCGATCCGCGCGATCGCCACGGTCATCAAGCACAACACTTCCGGCTTCGTCAGCGCCGCATCCAAGGACATCAACAGCCCGGCAGACTTTGAAGGAAAGGTGTATGCCGGATGGCAGTCGCCCAGTGAGGAGGCGGTCATCCGTGCCTGCATGACCAAGGCCGGCGCCGATCCGGACAAGATCACCATCGTCGGCGACAGCGGAGACGGCTTTGCATCGCTGGAAGGCGATGTCGACATCAAATGGTTCTTTGAGGGCTGGGACAACGTCAAGGCGGAGATGGCTGGCTTTGAGCTGAACTACATGCCGCTGAATGAATACGACGAGCGTCTGGATTACTATACGCCGGTGCTGATCGCGAGCGAGGACGTCATCGAAAACGATCCGGAGCTGGTCAGATCCTTCCTGCGCGCCGTGAAGAAAGGCTATCAGTTCGCCATCGACAATCCGGATGAATCCGCGGAGATCCTCTCTGAATATGTGCCGGACTATGACATCGAATTCCTGAAGAAATCACAGGCCTTCTTATCCGCAAACTATACTGACGACAAAGAAAACTGGGGCGTGATGGAAGATGCCGTGTGGGACAACTACACTGACTTCATGGTGGAATATGGCCTGATCGATGAGCCGATCGCAGCCAGTGAGCAGTACACCAACGAGTTCATCACGGATCTGGACTAGGAGCGCTCATGAAACTGGCAGTAGAGAAGCTGGAGGCCGGCTATCAGGGGAAAACGGTCGTGAAGGATGTCTCGTTCACGGTGGAAAAAGGGGAATTCATCTCATTGATCGGACCGAGCGGCTGCGGCAAGTCCACCGTGCTCAAGGTGCTGGCCGGACTGCTGGAGCCGATGGCAGGGACGATCATGGTGGATGATGCGCCGCTGCAGGGCGGCAGCCGTCATTTTTCCTACATGCCGCAGAGCGATCTGCTGCTGGACTGGTATGACATTCTGGACAATGTCTGCCTGTATGGAAAGATCCATGGGAAGAAGAAAGAGGCGCAGCAGCAGGCGCTGGAAAACCTGAAGGAATTCGGCTTGGCCGGCTATGAGCACGCCTATCCTTCACAGCTCTCCGGCGGCATGCGGCAGCGTGCGGCATTCCTGCGCACCGCACTGTGTGACAGTGATATCCTGCTGCTCGATGAGCCTTTCGGCGCGCTGGATGTCATCACCAGGGAAGATATGCAAGACTGGCTGAACCGGATGCGTCAGCGGTTGGACCGCACGACCTTGCTGGTCACCCATGACATCGATGAGGCCATCTATCTCTCGGACCGCATCCTCATCCTGGGACAGCGCCCTGCGACGATCACGCGGATCGTCGATGTGCGCCATCCGCACAAGGACCGTGCCTGGCTGTATGCACAGGGCGAGCTGCGCGCCGCCATCCATCAGGAGCTTTCCCATGAGGTGCTGTGACGCACATGCCCATCTGGATCCGCGCCTAAAGCGCTTGCTTGATCCGGACCATCATGTGATGATCAGCTGCACGAGCAGGGAGGAGCATGCGCATGCACGAAGCCTGTTCAGTCCTTCTGTGCGCATCAGCTGCGGCGTCCATCCCTGGAATGCCGATCAGATCAGCGTGGATGAGCTGATCCCCTGCATGAAGGAAGCTGATTTTATCGGAGAGATCGGCATGGACAGCGTCTGGTGCGATGTCCCGCACGATGTGCAGCGCAGCGTCTTTCGCCGTCAGCTGCGGCTGGCAAAGGAATGGCGCAAGCCGGTGATCCTGCACACCAAGGGCATGGAGCACGAGATCCTGCAGGAGATCCAGGCCTGTCCCAACGATTATGTGGTGCACTGGTATTCCTGTGCGCATGATATGGAGGAGTACATCGCCCTTGGCTGCGCGTTTACGTTTGCCCTGTCGCTGGAGAGCGATGAGCATGAACGACGCCTGGCCGCCATGGTCCCGCTGGAGCGTATCCTGGTGGAGAGCGACGGCATCTCTGCCATGGAATGGGTAAAGGGGCGGCCCATCCGCGATGCGGAATATGAAGCGGGCCTGCGGCAGATCGAAGCGCTGCTCGCAGAGATCCGCGGGCTTTCTCCTGAAGCCATGCATGAACAGATCTGCGCGAATTACCGGCGCATCATCTTACGTTAAACGGACAGCACCGCCTGTCCGTTTTTCGCTCAGGAAGCGAGGTGAGAAGATGAACATCGAATTGAAGCCGTGGACCATGGATGACCTTCATGATCTGGTGCGGCTGTGCAATGCGGCAGACCGCACATATCTTTCCGGCCGCATGCCTTTTCCTTATACGGAAAGCGACGCACGGTGGTGGCTGAACATGGTCAAAGAGAAAGAAGGGAAGGACGGCGTCTTCCGGCGCATCTGCGTGGAGGGAAGGACAGCGGGAAACATCTCCGTGGAACGCAAGGACGATGTGTTCTGCCATGACGCAGAGCTTGGCTATGTGCTGGATCGTCCGTACTGGTCGAAGGGCATCATGCGCGAAGCGGTGCGCATGATCACGGCCGAGGCCATGGAGACGCTGGCGCTGGCCCGCATCAGCGCCCAGGTGTATTCGCCCAATATCGCTTCACGCCGGGTGCTGGAGCACAACGGCTTTCAACAGGAAGGGCTGCTGCCTCAGGCCGTGTGGAAAGATGGCAGGACCTACGATCTGATCCTGTATGGCATATTGCGGGATCCTGGGAAAAAAGATTGACAATCTGCGAATTCCGCAATAGTATTGATATGTGTCTTGACATCTATCAATATAAGGGGGATTTTCCATGAGTCAGTCAAAACGAAAGATACAGATGATGAGCATCACTGCCATGCTCATCGCCGTCGGCGTGCTCATCCCGATGTATTCGCCGGTGAAGATCATGCTGGAACCGATGTCGTTTACGCTGGGTTCGCACATCGCGATCATGATCGCCATGTTCGTTTCTCCGCTCAGCGCGCTGGGCGTTGCGCTGGGCACGACGGCCGGCTTCTATCTGGCCGGATTCACGCTGCCGGTGGTGCTGCGCGCGCTCACCCATGTCGTCTGGGCCTATGCCGGCGCGCTGTATCTGAAGAAGCATCCGGATCTGTTTCAGTCGCCCGCGAAGACATTTGTCTTCAATCTCGCGGTAGCGATCGTCCATGCTGTGCTGGAAGTGATCATCGTCATGCCGTTATATACCGGCTATGACGATGACGCTTCGCAGCTGTTTTATCTGCTGTTCGTGCTGGTCGGCATCGGCTCTGTGGTGCACAGCACCGTGGATTTCGTGCTTTCCTTGGTCGTATGGAAGGCCGTGACAGCCAGCGCTGCGATCCGTGCGGTCGCGGTGATCAAGCATATCGGATTCAGCGGAAGCCGGAAATAGCACTGACAGAAATAAAAAAACTGCCGGCAGTCCTGCCTGCAGCCTGAAGGGACCAGAGGGTCCCTTTTGTCGTTGATCCATTCACGCTGCCTTCATCTCCATGTCGATCAAGAGCAGTTCGCCTTCCAGCCTTGCCTGGATATGGATGTTCATCTGCGCGCACAGCTCGCTGACGATGGCCATGCCCAGACCGCTGCCGCCGCGCTGTCTGGCACGATCTCCTTGATAAAAGCGCTGGAAGATGCGGCTGACATCGATCTGTGCAGGATCGGCATGGTTGGAAAACGTGCAGTGCACCCTGTCTTTTTCCTGACGGATGACGATCGTGAACGGTGCGCTTCCATACCGCAGCGTATTGATGATCAGATTCTGGAATATCCGTTTCATGGCATCGGGATCCATCATGATGGCGGCATCCTCTGCTGAGCATCGAAGAACAGGATCGAGCCCTTGTTCATGCAGCTGCGCATAGTAGGACAGCAGCGTATCACACAGCAGCGGATAAAGCGGCATCCGCTGCAGCGTCAGCGCTTCCTGATCGGCTTGCAGCCTGGTGTACTCGAAGAAAGAATCCAGCATTTCCTCCATGTCGTTGAGACGGGAAGAGATGATCTGCAGATAGCGGGGGATATCTTGTTCTTCGGCATGGCTCAGCATTTCGATATAGCCGCTGATGCTGGTGAGCGGGGTACGGATATCGTGGGAGATGCAGGAGATCATCTCCTTCATTTCCTGATCCTTGCGCTGCTGTTCCCGCCGCATCTGCATGACCTCATCACGCTGTTCTTCGACCATCTCCACGATATGGCGCAGGGCAGGCAGAGAATCAGGCAGGGAAAGCTTCATGGCACTCTTTTCTTTTTGGATATATTCGATCTGTCGTTCACCGGTGCGCACATCGCTGCGCAGACGCAGATACAGGAAGGACAGGAGGAGAAAAAGGATGGTAATGATAATGCAGTAAATGATCATGATGTTCCTCCGAGATGAAAAGGAAGCCGGCGTGCCGGTTTCCTTTATTTTACAAGTCTTTTTTTCTCAGGACAAGCAGATCGGCGCAGAATGCCAGGATCGTCAAAAGACCGATGATCCCGAACAGCTGCAGATACGGGCCGCTTTCTGCAGTGAGCGGCAGCGCGCCGGACAGATAGTAAGGAAGATATTTGCTGCAGCCGATCTCGAAGTATGTGCCGGCTGCGCTCAGCAGGAGAAAGATGGCGCCGAAACTGTAAAACATCATGAACAGGATGGGCAGGACCTTTCCGCCGATGATGTGGATGAACAGCGAGAGGATCAGCGCGATCATCTCTGCGCATAGCAGCTGAGCCAGCAGGAAGAGCAGATAGTCCGGCAGGATGAGCGTGCCGGTGCGGCCGATGAGGGCGCCGAGCCAGAAGGATGACCATAAGACGCCGATCAGGATATACAGGCACCAGATGGCCGCGAAGGTCATGATCCTGGCGAAGATCAGCTTTTCTTTGCGCTGAAAGAACGGATAGATGCTCTTGACATAGCGGCTCTGGTATTCCTCGCTCAGAAAGAGGATGTAGGCCAGAAAGACGAAAAAGAGGAAGATGGCGTTCTTGGGCAGGAAGGCGAGAAAATCAGCCAGTGTGGAAGTCCGCCCATCAAAGGATGCAAATGAAGTATTGCTGACGATGACACCTTCTGTTGAGACAAGCAGGATGGTCATGAGCGTATAAAGCAGGGTGAGCACGAAGAAGAAACGAGAATGCAGCAGTCGGTAGACATCGCTCTTAAACAGATTCCACATCTCGTTCACCTCCATTCTTGTGGAAAAAATATTGTTCCAGGGACTGATGATGCCAGGAGCATTCCAGGATCGGCACATCGTGCTTCACCAGCAGCGCGATCAGCGCCGCGCTGTCCGTCTTTTCAGTGATCTGGATGTCGCTGCGATTCAAGATCCGGTAATCGTGAATGTGCAGCAGTTCTTCCAGACAGACGGCTGCCTGTCTGCTGTCGGCGGTGCGTAACAGCAGGTAGTCCTTGCTTTTGTCTTCCAGCTCTGCCCTGCTCAATTGTTCCACGATCCTTCCGTTTTTCATGAAGCCGTAGGAGGTGGCCAGCTTGCTCAGTTCCTCCAGCTGATGCGAACTGATGAAGATGGTCTTGCCTTGTTCGCGGTTCAGCTGGATGAGCAGGCTGCGTATGGCTTCGAACCCTCTGGGATCGATGCCGTTGGATGGCTCATCCAGGATGAGCAGATCAGGATCGCCGATCAGGGTCATGGCGATGGCCAGACGCTGCTTCATGCCTAAGGAAAAGGCGCTTACACGTTTGTTTCCTGTCTTGCCGATGTCGCAGAGATCGAGGATGCCCTGCAGTTCACGGTCCTTTGCCACGCCCATGGCCAGTGCTTTTGTCTTCATGTTCTCAAAGGCGGAAAGCGTTGGAAGCAGCCCCGGCTCCTCGATCAGCGCGCCGATGCGGTGATACAGAAAATCATCTGCTTCCGGCGCGTTTCCCAATAAGGAGAAGCTGCCGGATGTCGGATGGATCAATCCGGCGAGCATCTTCATCAGCGTGCTCTTTCCAGCGCCGTTTTCTCCGACCAGGCCGAAGATCTCTCCGCGCGGGATATTCAGCGTGACATCATCGACCGCGCGTGTCTTGCGGTAAGTCTTGCTGAGTGCATGTGTAGTGATCGCATAGGTTTGCATATGATCTCTCCCTTCGCCTTTACTATAGGAGTTGAATATTCAGATTGCGGCAGGGGAACGGGCAAACGGCAAAAAACCGCAAAGAAAAAGGAAAGAAAGTGTAAAGATCTTACCTTCCTTCCTGATTCAGCCGGAATCCGATCCCCCAGACGGTCTCGATCAAGTCTTTCCTGCCGCATTTCCCGCGGATATTGCTGATGTGGACCGCGACGGTCTTGTCGTCGGCCGCAAAGACGTCTTCCCAGGCATATTCATAGATCTCGCGTTTGGAAAACGCACGCCCGGGGCTT
>OJMH01001790.1_pt1 | contig 20223 bp, 15 predicted proteins | sample 1597111 | NCBI WGS metagenome assembly OJMH01 (sample SAMEA2452115, study PRJEB22498) | human gut metagenome | reverse complement strand
GGTGTACTGAACGTACACCCATTGACTACGACGCCGAAAATACCGAAATCAGACTGCTGGAGGCGTGTATCCCCTTGTCAATTTAGAGTAGGTAGATTAGAATTAGAATGACGGCTTGATATTAAATAAGTTTGATAAATGCGCTCTAACCTGGGCGGACGGCAAAAGGGGGCGGCGCCGTTTGGCAAGCTCCGCTTGCCTGGCCGGGCCTGCGGCCCGGCTGCGGCCCGCAGGGCCGCCAAGAGCCGCCCCCCGCAGCCGTATTTGCTTTTTGCCCGAACATCTTCAGGCGCGAAGGCTGAAAAAATAAAGCGTTCCTTAATCTTATATACGCTCAGCTTTATAAAGCACCCGTGCCCCTTTTGTCCCATATTATATAGTGTATACTTTATTAAGGAGGCAAAAGACATGCGGCAGATTAACGACGCCGCCCCTCTTGTAAGAGTGGACGGCGTGAATATGAATTATCATACGCCGGCCGGGGAAACTCCGGCCCTTGAAAATATAAGCTTTTGCGTAATGCCGGGTGAATTTGTGGCTATAGTCGGACCGTCCGGCTGCGGCAAATCCACCATTCTCTCCCTTATTGCGGGGCTTATTTCTCCGTCGTCGGGTGAAATATATATATGCGGCCAGCCGGTCGGCGGCAAGACCAGCCCTCTTGTGGGCTATATGCTTCAGCACGACCATCTTTTTCCCTGGTGCAGCGTTTGGGATAATGTGCTGTTAGGCTTAAAGATACAGCACTCACGCACGCCTCAAAAGGAGGAGAGACTGCGTTCCCTGCTGGAACAATATGGCCTTGCCGATTTTATACACAGCAATCCAAAGCATCTTTCGGGCGGCATGCGTCAGCGGGTGGCGCTGATACGCACTCTTGCCCTGGAGCCTGAATTGCTGTTATTGGACGAACCCTTTTCCGCCCTGGATTACCAGACCCGCATAAATGTTTCGGATGATATAGCCGGGATTATAAGGAAGCAGGGAAAAACGGCAATATTGGTAACGCATGATATTTCAGAAGCCATAAGCCTTGCCGACCGGGTTATAATTCTCAGCAGGCGGCCGGGCAGTATTAAAAAAATGCTGGATATTTCGCTGAGCAGTCAGAGCGACAGGGTAATAGATAAACGGCAGGCTCCTGAATTCTCAAAATATTTCAACGAGATATGGAAGGAGCTGAACAGCGATGCGGCTTAATAAAACAGAGGTTTCGGCCGAGCATCTTAAATACAGAAGGAATTTAAAAAGACGTAAAATAATAATACATGTTCTTCAGGTAGTGATACTTGTAGGTTTCTTTGGACTGTGGGAGCTGGCTGCCCGGTTAAACTGGATAGATCCTTTTATAGTTTCTTCTCCCAGCCGCTCCTTTGAGGTTATATACGGCATGTTTGCCGACGGCACCATATATGAGCATATAGGAGTTACCATGCTGGAAACTGTTATAGGCTTTGTTGCAGGTACTGTTTTGGGGGTTATAATCGCTGTACTGCTTTGGTGGTCGGAAATGGCGCAGAAAATATTCGACCCGTATCTTGTAGTGCTTAACAGCCTGCCCAAGATTGCCCTGGGCCCAGTTATAATAGTTTGGGTAGGAGCGGGTATTGGCGCCATTATAACCGTGACTCTGCTCATTTCCCTGGTTGTTACCATTATAGGGGTGCTTAACGGCTTTATGGAAGTGGATAAGGAAAAAATAATGCTGCTGCGCACCTTTGGAGCCAATAAACGCCAGATTTTTTCCAAGGTAGTGTTTCCGGCCAGCATTCCTACGACCATCTCCATTCTCAAAATTAACGTAGGCATGTCCTGGGTTGGGGTTATAGTAGGAGAATTCCTTGTTTCCAAGGCCGGCCTGGGCTATCTTATCGTTTACGGAGGCCAGGTGTTCAAGCTGGATTTGGTAATGGGAGGCGTGCTTATACTGTGCGTGCTGGCAGCGCTTATGTATTATCTGGTGGCCATACTAGAAAAAGTGATAACCAAACGGATGGGGGAAAAATAACCCGTATCCGTTTTAAGGATTGAACTATGCTTTTGAAATCAATCCTTAGCAGGTTATTTTTATGTATCTTGCCCTCAGTTTACAAAAAAGATGGTCAGAAAGTATAAAATATGTGTCCTGCTGCGCTGCTTTGGCTCCAAATACGCCCGGTACATGTCGTTTAAAAGCGCGTACTTTACCTGGAACAAATTTTATGCGTTCTGGCTCTGAGAGTTTAAACAGAGAGAATTTCTTCATTTTCAAGGCAGACGAAGAAACCGGTGAGTACGCCCATTGAGGATAACGCAGAAAATGAAAAAATTATCCCGTTTTGAAGCATGTAGTTTCTTGTAAACGGAGGGTATGCGGGCGTTAAAATTCAGTTGACTAATATCCCTGGTAATGCTACAATAACAGAAGCTTGGGGGTGTAGCTCAGCTGGCTAGAGCGCTTGCTTCGCATGTAAGAGGTCAGGGGTTCGAATCCCCTCATCTCCACCACATTAGGACGTCGTCTATGGATATCGCATAGCGGCGCGAAGTTATGGGACACCCCTGTGAATAACAGGGGTGTCCCGCTTTTTTGTGCTCATTATTTGGTTGTTCTGGGTTCCACTCAGAGATCGAACTGCACCATTTTTGTGAGTGGGAGAAAAAAGCCATTTTGGAAAGCTGGTCTATCGCACTACTTCTGACACGGATGTTTCTCACTGCACCACTTTTCCCAAAACTGACACGGATAATGTTCGGGACAGAAAAGCGCCGCAGGTTGCCCTGCGGCGTTGGTTATAATGTACTAGTGGTCTTAGAGGGTAATCTTTACGATCTCGCCACTCATTAAGGTAAAGGTCATGTGGTTGCCCCTACAAACTTTGACGGACTCCACAAGCTCGCTCCACCTCTCATCGGCGTAGACGGGGTTCGGATCACCACATTTTTGCAGCATTTTCCTGAACGCCTCCTTGACCTCGGTTTCCCGGAGCCTCGGGGAATCGCAAACCTCGTTGCCGTCGTATTTGTGGTTACAGTACCAAACATCGTAGTGCTCGCCGGTACTGCGTAACCGCCAGACCTTGTGGCCGTAGAACTCACCGCAATCCCCGCAGATGAGCTTTCCGGCAAACGGGTGCTTGGTACGCACCTTGGCCCGGCGTTTGGTGTACTCCGCCAGCATCTCCTGCACCCGGTCAAACACCTCCGGCTCTATGATCGGGTCATGGGAATTATACACACGGACAGACATCACCTCTCCGTTGTTCTTTCTCACCTCCTTGGTGAGATAATCTACGGTATAGGTTTTCTGGAGCAACGCTTCACCCTTGTATTTCTCGTTGCTGAGGATGCTCTTGACGGTACTGACACTCCACTTGGCTTTGCCAGTAGGCGTCGGAACTCTCATTTTTGTCAGGATCGCGGCGATCTCATTGATGGTCTTGCCTTTGAGAAAAAGGTCGTAGATCTTGCGGATGATAGCAGCTTCTTCCTCCACGATCTCCGGCCTGCCGTCCTTGCCCTTTTTGTAGCCGAGAAAGTGGGAGTAGGCCAGCGTGACCTTCCCGTCCCGCATACTTTTCTGTTTGCCCCAGCGGACGTTTTCGCTGATGGAACGGCTTTCCTCCTGTGCCAGTGAACTCATGATGGTGAGCATCATCTCGCACTTGGGATCAAAGGTATGCAGGTTCTCTTTCTCGAACCGTACCTCCACACCCACTGCCTTGAGCTCCCGCACCGTCTGGAGCGTGTCCACCGTATTCCGGGCAAAGCGGGAAATGGACTTGGTCAGGATGATGTCGATACCGCCGCTCAAAGCGAGGTCGATCATCCGGTTGAAGCTTTCCCGGTTCTTGGTGTTCGTGCCGGTGATACCACGATCCGCGAACACACCGACAAACTCCCAGTCGGGATTGCTTTTAATATAGCGGGTGTAGAAGTCCACCTGTGCTTCATAGCTGGATTGCTGCTCGTCCTGCTCCGTGGAGACACGGGCATAGGCGGCAACCCGGCTTTTACGGGCTGTGGATGACAGCGGCTGCTGTTGCAGTGTCTTGGTTGCAGCAATGATCTCTATCTCTGGCATCTTACGTTTTTTCCTCCTTCCTGTGTTTCCTTAATGCTTTTTGCCGGGCGGCCTCGCGCATCTCCTCTGTCCAGCTGAGACTGCGAGATGGATGCGCCCAATGTACGCTCACGGTAGAGCCATCTGTGAGCTCATAAACCAAACAGTGAGGTTCCGGGATAATGATTTGCTTAATCTTTTCCAATATCTGCGCCCTGTTCAGCTCAGGAGCATCCAAAACCTCCTTGGTCTTATTGATCAGAATATCCTCGGATATCCGTTGGGACTGACAGGCGCTTTTTCCATACTTGAAGTATTGGCTACAGATCCAGATTGGTTGGTCACCACTTTTGGCATTGGTGTATTTTCTGACGTAGGTTCCTCCGCAACAGCCGCATGAGATCAGCCCGGTGAACAGTTTGTTGTTGTCGTGGGCAGTATTCCTGTGCGCCATGATCTCCGCTTGACGGAGGCTGCGGCGCTCAATTTCCTGTTGCACAGCCTCGAAGGTCTGCTGATCTATAATCGCATCGTGGCTGTTCTTGACGTAGACTTTGCGGAGTTCCCCGGTGTTTTTCCGCTTCTTTTTGGTGCGGAAATCCTCATGGAAAAACTTTTGCAGCAATAGATCACCAGCATACTTCTCGTTGACCAAAATATCCCGTATGGATGTGCTAGACCATGTGCCGCCAAAGCGGGCGGGGACGCCCAGCTCGATGAGCGTTCTGGCGATCCTGCCGTAGCCCATACCGGAAAGATAGAGGCGAAAAATCTCTTTAACAACCTCTGCTTCCTCTGGCATAATCTCGAACTTCTCTTCCACCAAGCGATACCCAAAGATATGGCCTCCAGCGGGCTTGCCTTGGTCGTACAGCTTCTGGATGCGCCACTTCTGGTTCTCACTGGCGGAGCGGGCTTCCTCCTCCGCATACATAGCAAGCAGGGTCAAGAGCAGTTCTCCGTCCGGGCTGATGCTGTGCATATCTTCTTTCTCGAAGTAACAGTCTATACCCAGCTTCTTGAGCTCGCGGATCGTCTCCAGCAGGATTACAGTGTTCCGGGCAAAGCGGGTCACCGACTTGGTGACGACAAGGTCGATTTTGCCCTCCCGGCAGTCTTGCAACATCCGCTGGAACTCCGGGCGGTTGATGGTTGTGCCGGAGATCCCGTTGTCCGAGTAGATAGAAACCAGCTCCCACTCCGGGTGGGCCGCAGCGTAATCGCGGTAGTATTCTGTCTGGGCCTCCAGCGAGTGGAAGGCGGCGTCCTTATCTGACGAGACGCGGGCATAGGCTGCGACACGGATGATTTTCTGTTCCTTCGGCTTGGCCGGTATTTCTTCAATAAGCATGGTTCTTACCTCCTGATAGTATTCATCACTCTGTTGCCCGGAAGAGTCAAGGCTTGATCTCGATAATCTTCCGGTTTTCTCTACACCATTTGGTACGGCAGTAATCCGAGCAAAACAGCGCTCCCCGCCGTACTGTTCCCCGCAGCGGTTTATGACAATACCGGCAGAGCGGGGCATTCTGCTTCTCGGCTTTCGTCTTCCGGGAGCCAGTGGCCTCCGGCCCTTTGCGCCTACAGATAGACTTCACGGTGTTGGGGGAAAGCCCCAGTTCCCGGCCAATAAAGCTGTAGGGGTAGTTTTCTCGCCGTAAGGCGGCAATCTGTTCTAATTTTTTTGCGGTCATGGTTTTCCTCCAATCCTTTGTTTTCTTGTTTTGTGCGGAAGTTTGTTCCATTACTTACTAATAGACACTCTCCACCTGTTTGACCCAACCCAATAAAGAACAACTTTCTCTCGGCCTCTTATAAGGTAGTCTGCTGAACTTAACCGGCGTCGCTCCTTGACTACCTGACTCTCCGACTTGACAGGCTGGCAAAAGCTGTTCTTCCTCCAGACGATAGCTCTCTCTTGTAGGTTTGGCAAGGGGGAATTTGGGCAAAAAATTACCCCTATCCGGGGCGAAGAAACATGCCCGAACAGGGATAGAATGGCAAATAAGGTGCAGGAAAAAACGCTGTTGTAATTTGTACAAAGTATGGCGTAGTAATGGCGTTGCTGGCCTGTATAGGGGATTATTCGCCGCTGGGACGGAAGGTGGAAGGGCGCTAAATGCGGACGGTTCTGACGGCTGGCCGCCGCCAAAATAGGATTAGTGCTTTAGAATAAGCAATAAGTCGTTTCCCTTAAAGCCGAAAAATGCCGGAAGTATGCGGGTTTGCGGTATGGTGTTAGGGAAGCGAAGATTAGGGCGATAGGTCAGTTGGGGCGGCGGGATAACAGAGGTAAAATAGTGATTTTTCTTATTTTATTGACAGTCAAGAATGCTGCAAAAAACACAAAAAAGCCTTGCGGCAAATGAGCCGCAAGGCACAGGTGGAGTGTAAAAGAACACTATCCCGATGCAGAAATTAGCGAGCTATGCAACGAACAGGATAACCAAACCAGTTGGTACTACTCCACCCCGTATCGATGTAAGTTGCGGCAAAAGACATACCATATGTATAACCATTCGTACTAGCTGTATCATTCATCCAATAAGCCCCTTGTGAGCCGGCATTACTTAGCTCTCCAGAATAAACACTTCCACTAGGGACAAGGTATAGGGGTGAAGAGACAATAGCAGAAGCGCTGTCAGAATTATATGAATCTTCGTCATGGAGGTTGTACTGCTGTAGTAGATAATAGAAGCTTCTATCATTAGTACCGGCATAACGTACGAATGTTGGGAGTTCCCAACCCTTGGGGCAGATGGAGCCTCTGTCGGTACTACTGTATGTGCCAGCACCAGCGGCATTCCATTGGTAGTAGTTACCTACTAGATAGTGTGCATCATAGGTACTGCCAGAGATAACCGTACCGTCCGTACGCTCGTCCGTCATTGGGGTCATACCGGAAACGTCTTCCCAGCCAGCAGAACTACAACTAGCGTTGGCGAGCGCTGTTGCCCCACTACATCTGGTGTAACTCGTTGGATTTGTTTTTACATACATACCCGGATCATAGGAGTATGTTTCATTGAATGTTGAATTGTCAAATATACTAGTTGAAGTTGAACGCGGTGGCGTCCAATTGCTGGATACATCGCTATCGTTTGGAGTTAAGGCTATATTGGTGTTGAGGTCATAGTCCAAGTTTTGCGTCATCCAACAATTCCCATCAGCGAGCTTAGCCACCCAGTAGTATTTTCCGTCTCGTGAATCAATCAATCGTTTAGATTCATTAAGACTAGAGGCCGCACAATTCTTGGGCGTCATTTCTTGCATGTAAGTTAGCCCACTTAGCGGAATAGCTTTTGGTTCCGCCACTACAGAAATCGTGAGCGTATTAGAGTAAGCCCCTGATGGTATTAAAGTATCTAACTTTGCCCCAAAAGAAAGCGTGTAGGTGTCGTTGGCGGAATTGGTGGATGAGGTATCCTTAGTCTGGATCGGCGTAGAGCTGTTGGTAGGAACTGCCGTGTAAGTCGTAGTGTTGTTTGGATCTGTAGTTCCAAGGTTGTAGCCCCCAGTGTTCGGCTCGAGGTTACTGAGGGTTAGGCCAACATCTCCTGCGATTGCGTTAATGGAGGAGATGTTGGCAAGAGAAGAAATTTTAGGCCTGAGGCTGCTGTCGCCATCAGAAGAGTAAAGGTAGAGGCTATAACCAGCGCTGTCTGTAGTGGCCACTGTTAGGCTGGCAGTGGCCGTGGTGGTTGCACCACTAGGTGTGGGAGTAACAGAAGCAAAATCAATAGAGGCTGGTAGACTGATGCTAACAGAAGCATCTATAGTGGATGAGACGGTCGGGGCTTCCGGAGCTGCATATGTCGCTTGCGGTAAGGATGGGAATAACATCAAGCCAAATACTAATACCAAGGCACAGCAGCTAACTGTTCCGGCTAGCCCCAGCCACGACAAATGACTGAGTTTAATTTGGCTTAATCTTGTTCTATGTATCCTTAACACCGCTACCTCCTATTTCTTAGTGCTGCGGTGCTTGTAATAAAAACGACACCGCAAGGGTGTCCTATCCAATTCACACTAAAGCAATGCCTCCGTGTTTATGCGGTGCCGTTTTACAAGGCGTCGCATAAAAGCGTGAATTATCAGATAGGACACTACTATCGTAGCATGGATTTTACTTTTTGTGTAGGATTGATTTTATAAACATGAGCGAGTTTTCCACAGGGACGGAGGTGAGAGAGTGGCTCTTCCGCTAGAACAACTCCATCCTCAGATACTCCCAATTCGGATCGTCCTGCGCCACGCCGGATGCCCCTTTGCCATTCATGATTGCTACGGTTATAGCCACGACACCATAAAATGGATAACTGCGACTTGGTGGGATATGGCCAGCATACAGACAAAGTAAATACCAACTAAGCACGAAGTCGCTATCGTCATTTATAAAGTTTTTTAACGCGAACATTTATTTGATTCTGCGGACATATTGTGATATAATACAAATATACATCAACCCGAAAGGTCAGGACGATAGTGAGGTCGCAATTATGGCTGTTAGTTACAAAAAACTTTGGAAACTACTCATCGACAGGGATTTGAAGAAGAAAGATCTAGAAGCGATGGCGCAGGTGAGCCACTATACGATTAACAAGCTTACTCACGGTGACAATGTCACCACCGATGTTTTGGGACGAATTTGTAAGGCTTTGGGCTGCTCATTGGATGACATTATGGAGTTCGTGGATGAGTAAACAACTCCGCTTTGAGCAAGCCAGCCTAAATGATACAATAAAAATGAAACGCATAGTTCAAGAGGTGTTATGACGATGGCAAAAGCTAAAAATCAGGTTTCGCTGGAGGCTGGCCTGTGGAACGCATGTAATAAATTGAGGGGCAGTGTATCTGCAACCGATTATGTGAACGTGGTGCTCGGGCTGCTGTTCTTACGATTTGCCTATGACAAGTTTAATGCCCAGCGCGAGAAACTCTTGGCCGATGAGGATACCGCAGATTTTGTGGAGAACCCACGCTTTTACTCCAAAGACAATGTGTTCTTCCTTGAGGAAACAGACCGGTGGAGCTATATCAAGGACAACTCCAAGTCCAACAAGATCTTCACCTACATTGATGACGCTTTCCGCAACATTGAGAATAACAACTCCTCCCTAAAAGGCGCACTTCCCATCGGCTTTTACATTACGCTGCATATTGAGCCATCTAAGTTCTCTTCCCTGATTGACGAGATTGACCGCCTCCAGTATTCCCAGGGAGAGGCTGATGATGTCATTGGTCGCGTATATGAGTATTTTCTGAAGAAATTCTGTATTGCCGCTAAGTCTGAGAAAGGTGAGTTTTATACTCCGGCCAACATCGTTGAACTGATGACTTTACTCATTCAGCCCTACTCCGGCTCCGTGTACGATCCCTGCTGCGGTTCGGGCGGAATGTTCGTCCAGAGCGCGGAGTTTATCAAACGGCATCAGGGTAATAAGAAAGATATTACCATTTATGGGCAGGAGTCCAATGATAAGACCTACAAGCTGGCCCGCATGAATCTGGCCATCCGTGGTCTGAACTGCGATCTTGGCGACATGGATGCCTCCACCTTTACTTCGGACAAACATCCGAATCTGCGGGCCGACTTCATTTTAGCAAATCCCCCGTTCAATCTGAAAAACTGGCGCACAGAAAACGAATTGAAGAATGACCGCAGGTGGGACGGTTATGAAGTACCTCCCGTCAGCAATGCCAACTATGCTTGGATTCTGCATATGTTGGCCCGGCTCTCCTACAACGGTACTGCGGCGTTTCTTTTGGCCAACGGTGCTCTAGGTGCTGATGCCGAGGAATACAAAATCCGCAAGCAGCTGATTGAGAACCGGAAAATTGAAGCCATCATCGTGCTGCCCCGAGAGATGTTCTATGCCACGGATATCTCCGTAACTCTATGGATCGTGGGCAACCACAAAAAGAGCAAGAAGGTCAAGCGTGAGGGGCAGGAAGTTGTGCTGCGAGACCGGGAAAATGAAATCCTGTTTATCGACGCCAGGACCCTTGGTGACGGCGGTGCAAACGAGGACGGGTATGTCCAGTTGACCGAAGCCGATAAGCAGAAAATCGCATCCACCCTTTTCGCATGGCAATCACCGGACTGGCAGACCATTTATCACGACGTGCCGGAGTTTTGCTACTCTGCTACTATGGATGAAGTGCGGAGCAAGGACTGGAGTCTTGTCCCGTCCAAATACATTGAGTTTGTAGATCGGGATCTTGGCATTGACTATCAGACGGAAATGGAGCGCATCCAGCAAGAGATGAAAGTGATTATGGCCGAGGAAAAACACTCACAGGAACTTCTCTGTGCGGCATTTGAGGGTATTGGGTATGGCATTGAGTAAAGTAAAAATTGGCTCGTTTGTTGAGCCATATAACGAAGCTTGTGGAATTGCCAAATTAACACCTTATGATGTTTCTGGTATAAACCGAGATAAGGAGTTTTTTGAGCCTTCAAAACAGGTTGGAGCCGATACGAGCAAATATAAAGTTGTACCACCAGATCATTTTGCATGTAATCTTATGCACGTGGGACGAGATGTCGTATTGCCAATTGCGTTAAACCACTCCGGGAAAAAGAAATATGTCAGTCCTGCATATACGGTTTTTAGGATTAAAGATGAGACCATTATACTGAAAGAATATTTTTTCCTGTTACTTAACTCCAAAGAGCAAGATAGATATTTTTGGTTCCACACGGATTCTTCTGTTAGGGATGGCATGGAATGGGCAGTATTTTGCGATCTTGAGATCGAGATCCCCGATATTTCTATTCAGAAAAAATATGTAGACATACATCATAATATGCAAGAAAACCTTTATGTCCAGAAACAGGGCGTTATACGGATGCAACGTACTTGTGAGGCGTATCTTGAAAAGCTGACAAAAACCACTCAATTAAAAGCTATTGGCACATATATTGAGCAAACCGATGAACGTAATAGTAGTTTGACACTAGGGTTAGAAAGTGTGCGTGGAATTACTACACAAAAAGAATTTATCCCAACGAAAGCTAATATGTCTGGAGTGTCTCTTGATAATTACAAAATCGTACACCCTGGATATTTTGCGTATGTGGCTGACACCTCTCGGCGTGGAGATAAGATCTCCCTAGCCTATAATGGAGGGGTAGAAGATTATTTAGTCTCTTCTATTACGACTACTTTTCAAGTTAAAAAGGACAAGAGAAAAGAGTTGTTATCAGATTACTTATTTATGTTCCTTCGTAGAACGGAATTCGATAGATATGCAAGATACAATTCTTGGGGAAGCGCTCGAGAAACTATCACTTGGGAGGATTTAGGCAGACTAAGAATACCGATTCCACCAATGGGGATTCAGCAAGATATAGTGAGCATCTTCCACGTGATTAACGAACGTAACCGCCTCACGGAACGATTGGTATCTGTACAGAAAAACATTTGCCCCATCCTAGTCAGAGGAGCGATTGAAGAAGGAGGCCGCTGAGATGGCAAACTTCAAGTATTATGAAAACGATTATGAACTTGCCGTTCTGGAACTCTTAGAGAACTGCGGCTGGGAGTACCGGTGCGGCTATGACATTCACCGGGAAAAGGACGATGTCATCCTGCTGGACGACTTTCAGGAGTATCTCAGCCGGAAGTATGGCTATTTCTCCGGGGATGAGCTGCACGCCCTGACCTCCTACATAACCAGCCACTCCAACCAGTTGCTGTACCGCTCCATGAAAGAAACCTACAAGCTCCTGACCCGTGGTTACATGCTGCATCGGGATGATGGGACAGACCAGTTTATTGACTTCTTTGATTTCGGCAAGAATGCGGAAGCAGTTAATGTGTTCCGGGCAGTCAACCAGTTTGAATTTGAGGAGTACCATAACCGCCGTCCTGATATCGTTCTGTTCATCAACGGTATTCCAGTGTCTGTCTTTGAACTCAAGAACCCGGCAGATGAAACTGTCTCTATTGCCGACGCTTATGATCAGACCCACATTCGCTATGCACAGGACATCCCATCGCTGATGAAGTTTGACTTTATCAACGTCATCAGCGATGGCGCGAACACCCGCTATGGCTCGCTGTTCAACAGCTATGAATTCTATTTTAAGTGGAACTCTACCAACGGCGAAGATTACAGCAACGCTGACGGAATCGAGTCGATCCATGCCCTGATTCGCGGCCTTTTTGCCCACAGGACTGTGCTGAATATTCTGAGCAGCTATGTCTTTTTCCCAGACAACAGCGATAGCAACCTGCTGATTCTGCCGAAGTATTATCAATACTACGGCGCAGAGAAAATGTATGCGCATATTCTGGAAGAATACGAGGCTGGCAGCGGCAAGGGCGGCACCTATTGGGGAGCCACCGGCTGCGGTAAGTCCTATACCATGCTCTTTCTCTCCAAGCGGCTGACCATGTCGCCGGAGTTGCACAAGCCCACAATTATTCTGCTTACCGACAGAAACGATCTGGACGAGCAGTTCTCTGATGATTTTGAGAACGCCAAAGAATATTTGGTGGATGAAAATTCGGTCAGCATTCCCAACCGGAAAAAGCTTCTCGAAAAGCTGGGCAATATCGAAAGCGGCGGTATCTATTTGATGACCATTCAGAAATTCTCCGAGGATATCAGTCTGCTCAGCCGCCGCAAAAATATCATCTGCATCTCAGATGAGGCGCATCGAACGCAAACCAATACTGAGGCAAAGTACATTATCTCAAAGAGCGATGCCAAGAAAACCTACGGCTTTGCCAAATATCTGCGGGATTCCTTCCCCAACGCCACATATGTCGGCTTTACCGGTACGCCGATTGATGCTACCTTGCGTGTTTTCGGTGAGGTGGTTGTTCAGTACACCATGAAGCAATCCCTTGATGATGGTTCTACCGTGGGGATTGCCCGGCTGCCTGGCCCCCGCGAGGTACAGTTAGACGAGAAGATGGCTCAGGCTTGCGACGAGTATTACCGCCTACAGGCTGAGGCCGGAGCAAATGAATATCAGATTGAAAAATCTAAAAAGGATATGACCAATCTGAAAATTATCCTCGGTAATCCAGATCGGCTGGACATCGTAGTCAAACACTTCATCTGGCACTATGAGAAACGCTGTGAGGAACACGCCACAGTAAACGGCAAAGCCATGTTCGTCTGCTATGACCGAGAGATTGCATGGATGGTATATAACAAGGTCAAGGCACTCAGGCCAGAGTGGTTTGTAAAGCGCAAATGCGCCCCGGAATATGGGGGCAACCGCCTTGACCGCGACGCCATTGAGGTTGAGAAAATTGCGTTGGTCTGCACCAACGGGAAGAATGACCCGGCAGAGATGACTGCTGTGATCGGCGACGCCAAAACCCGCAAAGCCTACGCTAGAGCCTTTAAGGACGACAAGTCCAATCTGAAAATTGCCATTGTGGTGGATATGTGGATCACTGGCTTTGATGTCCCTTCTATGGACACCATGTACTTGGACAAGCCGGTTGAGACGCATAACCTGATCCAGACCATCTCCCGTGTGAACCGTGTGTTCAAGGGAAAACAAGAGGGGTTGATTGTTGACTACATCGGATTGGAAGGCGCAATCCTTACCGCCATGAAGCTCTATAATGGCGATATAACGCCGGTAAACGGCATCGACACCTCACTCGTGGTATTTAAGGATTTCTTAGACCGGACAATCCAGCTGATGCATGGGTATGATTACAGTGCCTTCTTTACGGACGGCATTTCTCCTCTGGAGCGGCTGACCATCATCCAGAAGGGCGTCGAATATGTACTCTCAGAAAAGGCCCGGAAAGATAACTTTATGGGCTTTACGCTGCGCTGTAAGAAAGCTTTCGACGTCTGCATCGGACACGACCAGATTACAGATCAGGAGGTGGAGCAACTCCACTTTTTCCTGTGCGTGCGCTCGGTTATCTTTAAGATGGCTGCTGGCGATACGCCGGACGCCACTTTGATGAATAAGCACATCACCGAGCTCGTAAACCGTGCAATCAGCTCTACCTACAGTGGGAAGGAATTCAATTTTGATGAGCAGTCCACCGACGATATTCAAATGCTGTTCAGCGATGAATTTATTGATAAGCTGAAAAAGATTCCTTACCCAAACACCAGGTACCAAGCGTTGGTAAAGCTGTTGAAGCGGGCAATCAAGGAGTTTGGCAAGACCAACCGTTTGAAAGCGATTGAGTTTTCTAAAAAGCTCAAAAATGTTATTGATCGCTATAACTCCAGAAATACCATCAGCGACGTGGAAGATATTATCGACGATGTGGTAAATAATCTGAGTGAGGAACTTGAGAAGATTTTTACCGATCTGAAACAGGAAAAACAGTCGTTTGAGGATCTCGGCATTACCTTTGAAGAAAAAGCCTTCTATGACATCCTTATTGCTGTGGCCGAAAAGTATGGATTCAAAGAGCAGCTCTCGGAAGAAACCTACATTTTCTTGGCTAAAGAGATTCAGAAGCTGGTCGGCAATAAATCCAAATACACAGACTGGACGAATCGTCAGGATGTTAAAGATGAGCTTTATGCCGATGTCGCCAAGCTGCTGAAGAAAAACGGATACCCGCCGAAGACCATTGATGTTGCCTACGATGAGATCATGAAGCAGGTGGAGAACTACAAGCAGTATGCGGAGTAATTTTAGGATCGATTTCGGCATTTATTTAGAGGCCGTTGCCCATAAGGAGGCCAAATAATGTACATTTCCCAACTATCTATTCAAGGGTATAAAAATACTCGCATAAAATCCGCAATCTCACTTAATAAGGGGCTAAACGTACTGCTCGGAGAAAATGGTTGCGGGAAAACCGCTGTTATAAACGCTCTCCGCCTTCTTTTTCGAGAGCCAGAATCCAACTATGCGTGCTCTCCAGATGATTTTTATTGTTCGTTAGATAGGTCATATATCACCGATACAATTGAGATCGATGCACTATTGACCGGGTTAACTGAGGATGAAAAAATCACTTTTTTATCTTGGTGCAACGCCGACTTTAATGCACATCTGCATCTTCGTATTACGGAGAACCCAACAAAGCCCGGTGCAATGAAACGGAAATACTGGGGTGGAGAATCGACAGCCAGTATTTTTGAAGAAGATACTTTTGATAGAGTTGAATGTATTTACCTTCCGCCGTTGCGCGATGCAGAAGCTAGGCTTTCTGCTGGCAGACGCTCACGGCTAACGTGGCTTCTAAAAAAGACGTACGGAGATAACACAGGATCTCTCGTGGATAGCGTTGCCGAATTTAACAACAATATCGTGCAAAACAAGGATAATAAGTACACTGAAATTCAAGATGTAAAGGCCTCTATTAACGGAAAAATTGTGGAGGCATTAGGCGAGAAACTTGGTCAGAGTGTAAATCTGCAATTTTCTGAAACAACCTTTAATCGGATTATAGAAAATATCCGCATGGTTTTCTTTCCGCATACTGGGGAAACCAATATAGAGAAGTTCAGAGACCTAGCCACTAACAGCCTAGGGTATAACAACCTGCTCTATATTGCTACAGTATTTGCTGAACTTGAGTTGATTAAGGATTCTGATATCTTTACGATCCTTCTCATTGAAGAACCAGAGGCCCATCTTCATCCGCAGCTGCAGGTCAAGTTCATCAAATATCTTGAATCATTGGTCGTTACACTTTCAAATGCACAGGTCATCGTCTCCACCCACTCGCCGGTACTGGCATCTTCCGTAAAGATAGACAATTTGATTCATTTAGTGGGGAAAGAAGACGAGATTGTTTCCACAAGGATAGGTCAGAAGGAATTTGATGATCCGAATGCCAAGAATTATATTAACAGATGGCTGGATGTTACTAAATCCACCATGCTTTTCTCACGTGGAATTATATTAGTTGAGGGGATCGCGGAAGCTCTTGTATTGCCGAGGCTGGCAGAGATCGTTCTGAAAAAATATAACCAAAGTCATGATGAATCTTCGCATTTGGCCTCGACTCTCGACGAGATGGGCGTTTCTGTAATTAATATCAACGGAATCAACTTTCAGTACTTCATGAAGTTGTTCGCCAATTTTCAGGGGTCTTCCGGCCCCGATATCCCAATATTCTGTTCCGGTTTGACAGATAAGGATCCCGGCAAAGATGCTTCTGACAATGTTATCTATCCTGAGAAAGGTACGGAAGTAGAAAGTAAAAACCCGATTGTCGCTATAAAAGATGAAATTGATAATAATCGGTGGACAAGGCTTTTTGTATCGCCTCTAAAAACTTTTGAGTATGATCTCGCTATAGATAACCCCAAGCTATTAGCGACTGTTTTAAAGTCTATCTGGCCTACTCCTAATGGATCTGTCTGCGCCGAATTTGATAGTATTATCTCTAAAGAGAATGACTACAGCGATATGTCGCTCCTGGCAAAAGACGCAAAATATATTTATGAGCACATAGAAAGCGATAAGATCGGAAAAGGTGTGTTTGCTGATGCTTTGGCCGAAAAAATCACGGATGATTTTATAGTACCAGACTACATCTCTAATGCCGTTCTTTGGGCTTGTGGAGGAAAATCATTGTGACAAGGGACGAAAAAATTGAAAAACTTACTGAAGTACTGTCTGCCGGTAAGATATTTACCCAACAAGCAAAAGAGCGAATAGAGGAGAAAACTGACGAACAGCTAGACTACATCCTTTCTCCGATAGATCAGTGCATCTATTTGGAGGCTTGTGCGGGAAGCGGAAAAACTGAAGTATTGGGGCTAAAAGCGGCTTATGAGATTTGCAGGTGGAGATCCCGACAAACCGGAATTGCCGTTTTGACTTTTACAAATGAAGCGACCGCAACTATTGCGGATCGGGTTTCCTCATTTTACAGCAAGCCTGTTCCTTCTAATCACTTCATTGGCACATTCTCCAGTTTTGTTCACGGACATATCGCGCAGCGCTTTGGTTACAAGTTTTATGATATAACAGAGGATAAAGCAGATAAATCGTTTAGGGTTGTAGATTCCGATATAAACCTATATAGCAATCAGTGGTTAAAAAACTATAAGTTGGACTTCTATCTTCCACAGCATATAATTTATGCAAATCAGCTCAATCTTAGAGCTAGCAGCGGAAAGTGGTATGTTAAGCAAAAAGAAACTGCTCAGCCCTTAACAGAACTATATGATGGTGACCCAAGCCAGTTAATTAAACAAGCAAATGCATGCAAATTGAAGTTTTTGAATGACGGATTTGCTACTTTTGAAGATATGAACCTAATTGCGCGCAAATGTCTTCGTGATGAAACAATTTGCCGCTATATTGCTCGAAAGTTTCCTGTAATTCTTGTCGACGAGTGTCAAGATTTATCTGCCAGCGAACTGGACATTCTTTCTCTTTTGATTAGTGCGGGTACGGTTGTCCACTATATAGGAGATCTTCATCAGGCTATTTACTCGTTCAAGGATGCCTGTCCTGAGCAGTATAAAGCGCATATTGAAGCCCACCGTTTCGAGACTAGACGTTTAAGTGCGAACTTTAGAAGCACGCAGAAAATCGTTGATTTTTCTCGAAAGATGGGTGGGATAGACTACCCGATCTCAGGTTCCGTAGAGAGTAAATGTGGCGATTATGATTGTTGCTATGTGGAGTATGAAAATGACGAGAAAAATGCAATTATAGCCTTTATTGATACGCTCAATAGATTTGACATACCAATCAAAGATGCTGTCGTCCTTGTTAGGACGCAAACTGCAAAGCAAAAGTTAAGTCATGGCCCTTCGAATGACCATAAGACGCATCCCATTATAAACGCCATCCAGCTATGGCAACAAAATGAGCCTGTAGCGCGACAAACAGCTTTAAGTCTGCTTGCATATCAACTGCAGAAATGGATGGGGTTTCATGGAAAAAGCAACAACTACTATTACTCAGATGAGGTATGCCCGAATGCGGTGTCCTGGAGATTGTTGCTTAGAAATATTCTTGTTGAACTATGCTCCGATCCTGCTATGACAACCGTGAGTGAGTTAACTTACGGCTCATGGTATTTGAAAAACAAAGAGAGAGTTATTAGTGTCATCGCACAACATCTTAACGCCATAGGGCAAAGCCTACCTGAGATGACAATCCGAACCCCTAAAGGGACTGCGAAGTTGCCAATTTATCCGATAAAATTGACCAAGGATGAACAGCTGAGTGTCGAGACTATCCATTCAGTTAAGGGCGGCACATTTGATGCAGTGTTGCTATTATCTTCACCGGATGGCCGAGGGAAAACAGGGTTTTGGGAGAATTGGTTAAAATCTGATGAAGAATCTGGAAGAATAGGCTATGTTGCTAGCACACGGCCTCGTTATTTATTATGTTGGGGTGTCAGTAATCTCGCACCGGAGCAAAGGCACCAACTGGAGGAAATGGGCTTTTTAAAAATTGACAGATGAATGGTATTCATACGCAAAGAGAGCTCACAATGAAGAAAAATTGGTGCAAAGCTGATTATTCGTGTCACTCTCAATAAAATCGGTCTAAACATGTCAAAGTATGATATAATATAAAAGCGAGGTCAGCGATATCCATTGTTGACGTCGCAACACAGAATAAATAAACCTGTTTCAAAGATAAAATGAAACAGGTTTATTTGTTTTTAGGTAAAAAACGCGGTTCTAGACTAAAATCCGCTGATAAATTTATAAATACAACGAAAAGCTGCTGATTCAAACATGACAGTTTTTATATTTAAAAAAGTAATTACGAAAGATCTTCGGTACCACCCTAATTATGTCCTGAGCAGTCTTTTAGTTTGCGGGGAGTGTGACAAGAATTACCGGCGCATTATAAGAAAAGACAGTAATATTGCATGGCGATGCGCGGACAGAGAGGATAACGGGAAGCAGGCCACTTGCCAAAATGTTTATATGATTTCCGAATATGAAGTAAAGTACATACATAATCTGCTACTATCTCGAAATAGAAAAAATTGACGAAAGTACAGTAAAGATTATTATTGAGCGTATCAAAATAAGCCGATGTGAAATCGTTTTCATCTCTAAATCCAAACAACACTTTTATATTCATGTGTGATATCTATCAAAATTTATAAAAATATGTTATAATATAAAAAATAACTTTATAGACAAATACAATACAGATGAAAAAACGAGCTGAAGTATTAAGGGCATATTACATTACGCGTGAAAGGATTTTAGAGAGGTTAGTTAAAAAAGAACTTATCTTTCAGGAACGGGCAGACGCTGTATTAGATATGCTCATAGATAACATGAATGAATGGGAAATAGAAAAGCACAGCCGGTTCAAGGTCTGTAAAAGAAAAATTGAGCCTTTCCTTTGTTTGGTGAATGATTGCGAGGATTTTGTCTCTTTAACTGACCTAGCGTGAAGTGAAAACAAAGACAATCTCAATTATGCAATTCGAAGCTGGCTTATAAGTTGTAACACCATTGCATTTTTAAGGCTGTGGTAAAAAGAGAATAATCCTGATTTTAATGAAGCTGGATATGACCAATTAGTTGAACAAATAAACCTTTCCTCTTTTACTTTAATGGCAAGGGAATGGATCACAAAGAGGGAATAAGAGAGTGCGCTGGGAAAATTGAAAATGGTGTTATAGCATTAATTAGAAACTTGCATTGTTAAAAGATTCAGAGGATTTTAAGAAGTTAAGGATATTAATTATAGTATAGGAGGTAATATGATGAAATCTAGACTGCTAAGTAATTTTGTTCAAGAAATTCAATTTAAGAATCGCAACCCAAAAGAAACTAGAGTACTAGAATTATTAGATGATATATCAACAAATCCTGAAAAAGTTATTTTACAAGGTGAAAACCTATATCGTTCTAGGTTAATCCTAAGAGATAGCAATATTAATAATGAAAAAGGATTTTTTGGCTTTAACGCAAAAGATAGTTTTATACCCCCTTGGAAGATTACGCGAGATCTTAGAGCTAATTATAGATATATACCTTATTTGTATTGTGCAAATGATCAATATTTATCAGTAATAGAGGTACGTCCAAGAGTAAATGCTAAAGTTAGCGTTGCAACAATATTTGTAAATGAACAAATTAGATTACTTGACTTTACAGTAGGGCATAAACCTCAAAGAATGTCTAAATCTAAATACAGTTTATTTTGTGATCTTTCTGAATTATACTCGAATGTTCATTTGTCAATGATGTGAGACCGTAAAAAGAGATAGAGTTTGTTAGTTTAG